>Ga0247816_10000151_pt1 | contig 40631 bp, 58 predicted proteins | sample UWRJL209509C1_FD_179930 | JGI IMG/M metagenome (GOLD analysis project Ga0247816, IMG submission 179930) | Plant litter microbial communities from Arlington Agricultural Research Station in Wisconsin, United States - UWRJ-L209-509C-1 | ecosystem: Environmental > Terrestrial > Plant litter >...
AGTAGCACTTCCAACTACAACGTCAGGAACAAACAGACTTGATATTGGGTGCGTATGGAACACCGTCACATCAAAATGGCGAGTTGTCGCAGTAGCATAGCATTAGGCGGTGGTAACGTATCCACGTAAGTCCTGAAGCACCTTTCATATGAAAACAAAAGTTACTTCATATGTCCCGAATTACCGACTAATTACAGAAAATCAGAAAAATTATGAAAAAAACATTTACGAAAATCGTAGCTTTGGCTATGATACTTGGTTTCGCAATGCCCGCTATCGCCGCTCCATTCGATTGGAGAATAACTCGTGCAAACGACGACGATACGATAGACTACCTTACAAACGTTACTACCCGAGAGGCTTCTACTTCTCCGGCACTTCTTGGAGTTCACCCAACAGGACAAAATGGACGATGGTATTACATCAAGAATGACGGATTCATTCGAGTTGATCCAGCTGCACCAGAACAAGGTTCAGACAACTACGAAATCAGTCTTGATCTTGGTGGATTCAACCCTCTAAACATTGGAAACTTGAATGACCTTCTTAACGGAAAAGTTGGAACTACTTCACTTGCTCTAAGCAACGGTAGAATCACTTCTCTAGAATCATTCAGAAATGATATGAACAGTAACTTCTTCGGAACGTCTACTACTATGACCCTTGCAGGTTCTACAACAGTAAACGTACTAGTACCAAGAGCAGACGCAATCAAGCTAGCAGCACTAAGCACGTCTTCAGTTACTCAAGTTCAATCAGATTGGAATCAAACAAATACAGCTTCTTCAAGCTATATTCAAAACAAGCCAACTGTAGGACGAGCATATGAAGGTACTACACAACGAACAGGATCGTTCCCAGTATTCAAAAATGCAACGGTTGCAAGTGGAGTAGCAGTATTCCACCTAACAATTGACGGAACATCAGGAGGAACGGCACTATTCCCTAACGGAATAATCGCTGACTCAATAGACGTAGAGGTAAACGACGCAACAGCTTCTTACCAGATGTCATACGCTCTATCAAACGGAAACAAGACATTGACTGTAACAGCAAACAAGCTGACTACAGCGAACATTCTCACAGGGCTTCTGGGTCAGGCACAGGCCAACGGCTCAGTTGTACGACTACAAGCTTGGGGATACTAATTAAAAATTAAAAAACAACACGAAACATGAAACCAGAAAAACGAGACACCGAAGGTGATCTAAGAATCATAACTCAAATAGTAAAGTCAATTAAGGAAAACCTTGTAAAGGAGAAAGAGCTTATTCAAAACGATATCTCTTCCCTCCAAGCTTACTACGAAGAGCACATGAGCCTGTACGAAAGTAGATTGTCTCGTGTTGTTGAACTAGTTGATAAGATACACACCCTAAAGGGAGACACACAATAACATGGCACTTAACCCCGTAGCATATTACAAACTTGACGGCAACTCCAATGATTATGTTGGAGGAAACAATGGTACAGACACCAGTGTTACATATTCCAATACATATGGAATCATAAATAACGGTGCAGGATCCACAGTAGGAACTACTAGAATATATCTTGGCAATCCGACCGCATTCCAGATATCAGGAGCGCAGTTCATTAATTTTTGGATTGTGGGAACTGCCCAAGGTGCAGTGAACCGAAGCATATTTGCATCTGGTGGAATTAACGGAGTGACTGACGGAGGGATATATATGTTCCATTATTCAGGTCAGACAATAGACTTTGGTGTTTCAAATGGATCATCCCTGTCCAATGTTACCTTAAACACAACACAAACCGCAGCTCTTCTTAATGGAACGAAGCATATGGTTACATGCGTATTCAACCCTTCAACAAAGGTTGAGGTATTTGTTGACAAGGTTTCTGTTGTAAGCACCACGACATCCGTAATATCCTCTAGACTTACGACAAAGAATTGGTCGTTGTTTGCCATAGAAACAGACCAGTCAGCAACCCGTCGAGACGCTGTAATCTGCGGAATAGATGAGTTCGGAGTCTATCCTGGAATACCAACATCAGGAGACTTGGACATCCTATATAATGCCGGAGCGGGAAAGCAGCCTCCATTCACGGTCACTACGGGAAATTTCTTCAGAATGTTCTAACTTTGTATCTGGCACTTTCGGGTAGTGCCAGCTATCAAGGGAAAAACCTTGAAAAAACATATGAACAACATAACACAATCAGCTTCAAAAATTGTCTTTATTCTCCTAACACTCACAGCGTGTGTAGGATTTATTATCAAGCTACTCCCGGTAGACCAGTTCATGATCCTAGCCATTGCGGCATCATCATTCTACTTCTCTAACAAGGGAGAAAACAGTCAACCATACGCTGGCAAATAGCTATGCTAGACAAGAATACAATCATGTCAACGCTACTGGATATGGCAAGAGACGTCTCGAGAGTAGCGACCATAGTTGAGGATATCAAGCACGAGGAGATACCCGAAATGAAGGCTAGTATCAAGTCCATTGACGATACGGTTACTCGAATCGACTCCAAGCACAATAAAGATATCATTACGATCACGGCACAGCGTGAGAAAGACATTGCTCGGCTCAAACAGCATGAGGATACCTTTTTGGAGTACAAGGCTGACCTGGACAAGCGCATGAACATACTCTGGAAAGAGCGGCAAATGACCGTTGAGGAAAAAGTGGAAAGAAGAAAGCAAATCTTCACCAAGTTCCTAGAGATTTCAACAAAGGTCATATATGCGATTCTGGGAGTGGGTCTTTCGCTGCTCACGGGATATTTTCTAGGCAAGGACATATTCCTTATCATTATAAATAGTTTTCTAAAATAACATGCAACAACCATCACCAACAGGAGTCCTGATAGACAACCGGGACGATTTCGAAAAATCAAAAGATTATAAGCACGAAGAAATCGCCATGGGGTTCTCGCCATACGTTTGGGAAGAGAGGCCCTACAAGCCCAAGTATTTCTTCAGATACAATCAGGCTTCCTCACTATCCTGCGTTGCGGGAGGAGCCGTGGCGACTATAGAGTTTTACGACGGGATCGTGGGATCAAGAAAGGACGTATACGGAAGAAGAATCAACTACCCATACGGGGGGATGTTCATGGACGACCTGTTCAAGATTATGCGAGAGGGTATCGCACGGGAAGAGACTGTAAAGTCACAGGGCCTAGGAGAGGTCGCTATGAATGAAAGATACCCAATAACAGAGCAAGTAATAGCAGACCGAGCCAAGTATAGAACCGGGTTATCCTTTGATATTCAGGCATACAACAATATTGACACAATCGCGAGCATCGTGAAAGTCTGCCCCGTGGTCGCGTTCTGGTATTTCGACGAGGGAGGGCGAGAATGGTGGAAGGAATACCCGACAGTGATGTTCAATTTTCCTTCGTATATTGCACCAGGCACTACGAGACACCAGGTTGTCATAGTGGACGCAATACTTATAGGCGGAAAGAAATACCTGGTGGGACAGGATACGGCGGGAGTCGGATCGGGACTAGGGGAAAACGGCAACCTCAGGCTGATATCAGAGGATATGGTGAAAAAGCGTCTATATTCGGCAGGATACTGCCTGGACGACTCAAATGAGGTCATTGTACCAAATCCAGTGCAAAAGCCCGTCTACGCCAATTCTGTGACGTTAAAGGTGGGTTCTTCAGGCAAGGCCGTGACCGATCTGCAGTCAGTTCTGATATATGAGGGTCTTTTGAAGATAAAGGCTCCCACTGGAGTGTTTGCGGGACTCACGCGAAAGGCCGTCATCGCATTGCAGGAAAAGTATCGAGATCAGATATTGAAGCCGGCAGGATTGAAGGTGGGAACAGGAATCGTTGCAAGTCTTACAAACAAGTTCTTGAACGAAAAGTATAAATAGTGTTACAATGATAAGTGTCGGATTCCTACCGACTTTCGGTCATAATGAATAGCATGGAGCCAAGGCTCTGTGCTTTTTGTTATCTCCATGTTACAATCGTATCATGATATATGTATCAAAAATAAAAGCGTCAGAACTTTTGCTTAAATCAGGTTACATTGTACACTACAAAGGATTTGTAAAGCACGATGTAGGAGGTAGGTTTCATGCTTATGTAAAAGGACAGAGAAACATATCTATTCATTATGATTTATATGTAGCGAAAGGTCGTAGACACTTTGCCCCACCTATGCCTATGAAAGTGGGAGAAGAAGTTAAAAGATTACAAAAATTAGATTTACAATATGTCCAAGAAAGTTTCCAAAAAACAGAAGAAGAACTCGAAAAACTCAAAACGAAAAACCTTGTCAAAGTCTTACAGCGTGAAAAAAATCGCCTACTTACAGAACCACAAGCATGAGATACAAGATCGTGTGTGGAGAGTGATAGACAATTACGTCAATAAGAATAAGATAGTAGGTTTAGATATCAATCTAACCATTACTTTGCGGGACTAACGAGAATCGGACTCGTGCTATGTGCGTGACGGGCACACGTTCTGCCACTGAACTATAATCCCTATATTTTTTTGTGGAAAGAAGAGGATTCGAACCTCTACAGCCTTGCGACTGGATAGTTTTCAAGACTATTGCGATACCGTTACGCCATCAATCCTTGAACAGACGTGTTGTTTGCAGTGCTTATTCAGAATATATCGCACCATCTGTCTGCGGAAAGTATAGGATTTGCACCTATGAACCCTTGCAGGTCTGCTCCTTAGCAAGGAGTTGCATTGCTACTCTGCCAACCTTCCATTGTGGACTAATAGGGAATCGAACCCTAGACTACCCCGTGCAAAAGGGTTGTTATGCCACTTAACCAAAAGCCCATAAGCCAGAGCTCTTCGGATAGGAACGATGTCTAAAAAGCACCTTCCGAACAGGACTTTCGTCCACTCTGACTTGCTCCTCAAGCAGGGCTCGAACCTGCGACCTTTCGGTTAACAACCGACCGCTCTGCCACTGAGCTATCAAGGAATATTTATTTGAGCCTTATCACAGACTTGCACTGTATTCGATAGTTTACAAAACTATTGCTCTACTTCATGAGCTAATGAGGCATTGTAGCCCTAAGCCCCGCTAGGCAGAACGAAGGACTACAGATACATTATAGCATAACAGATTCCTTATGCAAATGTATTGCTCTGTGATGTAATGGGCATACCCATATTACATCAAGTGGTTTCGAGTAATCTTCATGATGAGCTTGGACATTTTCTTTAGTCTTACACACTTCGCAAGTTCCTCGTTTTATGTATCCCTTTCTTATATGATAATTGAGCTTTGCTATTGCCTTTAGCTTTTGAGGGTATTTCTTCCTGTATCTCGTATTGGCATTCTTTTTTGCAATGGAGGCATAGTATTTAGATTGAGTGATAACACCTTTCTCAGTCTTTTTGTATGTTTTTTGGTACACAGGATTCTTACTCATGTATACCATTTTATCACCTACTTGTGAAAAGTAAAGAACCCACACTGGTTATATGTGGGTTGGTGGACTTACCACCATAGTAGGCAGGGTAGCCTACGTGAGATACACCTCCTTCAAATCAGGGAAGTAGTGATACTCCCCGAAAAAAAGGTCAAAGAGCAGAGTTTGCATGTGGCGTTGGGGTGAGGGGAAGTTTTCCTCGTACATATTATACCACATATTCCAAAACAAAAACACACCCCTTATCATAGGTGTGTCTTGTAATAAAATTATGCTATGTCAAACTCAAATGATGGAAGAAAAGATTGTGGGCTCTGGTGACCCACATGGCAATTATATCATGGCAAGAAAAAAAGTCCAAGAGCACGTACTCTAATGGACTTTAGTTCTTATTACATTGTATATGTAAAGTTATTCCAACTCAAGCTTTGTGTATAACTCCATGGCTTCCCTAACGTACTTGCAGCTGTCATATGGAGTTCCGTTCTTATTGATACCCTTGCTGCACGGCCTAGTGTTTCCACTATTCCACACCTTGAAGATCTGCTTAGGCGTCATTTCCTGTAGAAGCAGAGACTTGATCTCCATCTCTACTATCGGTCTTTCAAGCTCCAGTGAAAACCCCTTCACCTTTCCCAAGTGTTTCTTGGTTAGGTTTTTCCATGTACCTGGCATTATTTGAAAACAACCGTATTCCCCGTCCTTACCTCGCTTGGTACACTTTGTATCATTCTTGGTTTCTTTGTATTTTATTGTCTTAGCTATGTTTTCGACCTGCTTCTCGATGGTCACAGGTTTTTCCTCTATCGTCGGCAGCGTTGCTGGCATTTGCACAGTAGACGTTGACGACAACAAAAGCATAGGCAAAAGAGCGATTGAGTATATATGTTTCATATTATGCTATAGGTGTCTGATACACACATACAACAATAGAAATTATACCACATTTGAGAACCGTACAGGACTTGCACCTGTGGATAACCGTTTTGCAAACGGGAGTGTTCGCTGCTTCACCAACGGCTCTTACTTGTTGCGGGAAAGGGAGTCGAACCCATACGCAAGGCTTATGAAACCTTTGAACTACCGTTATTCTATCCCACAGCTGGTGACTATACAGGGAATTGAACCCTGTTTCGCGGAATGAAAATCCGATGTCCTGCCATTAGACGATATAGCCGTATCTAATTCTATCACAACCTCTCGAAACTCCGCAAGCGCTACCTCTTGAAAGTTTGGATCTCTGTACTTCTTGTACTTCTTTCTGTATTGGTATCTTGTCAAGGTATTCTTGTCTTCCGTTCTCCGGATCATCATCTTGCGGTATGAAATCAAAAACTCTCTTGAAAGTGCTTTTTTTAACTCTGGTCTACAGGACATGTTACAATTATAACACATCTTTATCTTGTCAGGAAACAAGGAGTCGAACCTTGCTTAAATGAGCCCAAGTCACTTGTGTTTCCGATACACTATATCCTGGTGCAAAAACTGGGATTCGAACCCAGACCCCTTGCTTGGAAGGCAAGTACACTAGCCATTGTGTTATTTATGCTTATTTACTTGTATTCTATCATAAGTACGTACTCTATGGCAATTAGCACACACAAGCTCGCACTTTGCTATCTCTTCATCTATCTTTTTGATGTTTGTGCCTCTAACTGTCATTGAAGATACACTGCGAATCTTTTCTCCTATATGGTCGTAATCCATTACGCAAGCCGGAAACATACCCCCGCAATCTTTGCACGGTTTTCCTTTTTTTGTATTGTTGACATATTCTTGCAGAAGCTTTTTCTTTGCCTTGTTTCTAGCATAATACTCTTGCTTATTTTTATGGTAATGAGTAGAACTCCACACTGCTTGTTTCGTCTTGTCTTTAGTAGGCATGTATTCCTACGTGGTGCCGCCCCACGGTAAAAGAGTTAAAAGCTCTCTATTCTACTGTTGAATTATAGGAATGTTCCAGATACAAGAATCGAACTTGTGACTATCGGGTTTCAACCGAGTGCTTTTCCACTAAGCTAATAAGGATTTGGTAAACTCAGATGGATTCGAACCATCGTCAATCGCTTCGAAGGCGACCATTCTTTATCCGCTGAACTATGAGTTTGTAAGCATACCTGGATTTGCACCAAGATCAGAGGCTTAGAACGCCTTTATTCTTCTATTAAACTATATGCCTGTAGTCACAGCAGGACTTGAACCTGCAACCTACGCTGTGTAAAAGCGTCGCTCAACCATTGAGCTATGCGACTGTATAGTAGTCCTATTTGGAATCGAACCAAAGCCACCTGTGTATAAGACAGGCTCTCTGCCACTGAGATATAAGACCACATTCTGCAAACAGTGGTAACGAACACTTCCACAATCGAGTTTGATACACTTGCGTGCTTTGCATGGTTCACTCCATATTCGATTTGAATTGCATTTCTGCTGTTTGCAGGTAGTACTCGGAAGACTTGCACTTCCACTCTCACAGGTATCAGCCGTGTGCTTCACTATTTAAGCTAGGGTACTGTTTTGTTGGTTTCAGAACTTGGATTCGAACCAAAGATTCACGAGGTCAAAGCTCGGTGTACTGCCATTATACGATTCTGAATTGTGGTACTCTATACAAGACTCGAACTTGTAGAACTTCGTTTCTAAGACGAATGCGGTTACCAATTACGCCAATAGAGTATTATATGCAAAGGTCAGATAAGAGGAATTATGAGACCTCAACGACTCCTTCACAGGGAGTGATTTTTCTCTTAAACTATTACCTGGCTTTTGCATATATTGTAAAGAACTAGTGGGGAAAGTGATAGCTAATCACCATGCTTTATAATTGGAATGAAAGCACTACCATAGGTACTTTAACGTCATTTGCGTTGTCCAATCCGCATAATTTCCCCGTTCCCCCCAATAATTCTCTATATTTTTTAATGTGCTTGCAAGCATGACAGGAGTCGAACCTGTTATCTTCAGTTTTGGAGACTTGGAGTGTCCTCACACCCACACTTATTCTAGGCAACAAAATGTTATTTGATTTTAAGTCAAGTTTTTTGTGGTTGCTGTACGTGCCTATAAGTATTGCTAGGTACAATCGTATTATAACTCTACGACTGAGTTCTGTTCTTTCGAACATAACGCCAAATGTTATTGATTGGTTTTTTTTGCTGTATGTACCTTGGTTATGTAAAGACTAGATTCGGTTGTTTTTCGTGCTCTACCAACTGAGCTACTCTGCCCGAAGGCAGAGGTTGGACTCGAACCAACGACCGCGACCTTAAAATGGTATTTTTTATTTTTGCTGTACGAATCTTTATTGAAATATCTATGCTCTTTTAAGTGCCTTTACCTGTTAGGCTATGGGGGCGTACTGTGCCCCCACTTGGACTCGAACCAAGAATATTATTGTTGCTGTATGAGCATAATTTCAATGTTCTCTCTACATTATACCACTAAGCGAGAATCTTGCAATATCTCTCGCTGTTGATAACGTCAAGCATTGTCTGCTCAGGAGTCTTGTTTTCGACAACTAGCTTGAATGTACTTTGACTTGATCCTGATACTAGAGATGTTCCTCCTTCCCCTTCTGTAACCGGTACTTGCTTGTTTCGAGCGTCTACATTCCAAAATACAAGGTGTGGTCGTTTGTATCCAGCATTCTTGTACATTTGGTCTATGAACTCGAAGTTTGTAGACTCATGTCGTGTTGCAGAATCAAACTCCATGTCTGAAATGATGTATACAGTCGAAGGCATTTCGTCCTCGCTTGTCTTGTTTGAGATGGCAACGTTCAAGATAGTACCGAACACCTTTTCGATGTTCGTGCTCATTTGCCAAGAGGCAGTCTCGATGCTGTTCATTTTCTCTCGAATGTTTTTACCTACAACTTTTTGTAGTCTTGGTTCTGAACTGAAGGTCATGAAGTAATCCTTGAATTGACCCTTGTTCCGTTCAGCAAAGTACAATGCAAGTGATACTGACATACTCATAGGAGTTCCACTCATAGAACCTGACACGTCTGCCACCACAAGGGCGTTGTTGCCTCGAGTATAGTCAGGAAGTGCGTTCCATAGTGCGTCTAGAGCCTTCACATCGTCACCTTTCTTCACAGCGTCGTAGATTTGGTAAGTAGAAAGAGTTCCAGCGTTGATCGTAGCTTCGCCTTTCTCCACTTTCTCCATGAACTTCGCATATCGAACACTATCGTTTTTCTTAAACGCCTTTCGATACTTGAATCCAGCCTGAGAAGGAAGTTTTGAGTAGTCAATACCGTCGTAGTTTTTGTTTGTGATTGGAGTTTCTACGATGTTTATTGCAGCTCTAAGCTTTGTAAGAGTTTGTCGGTAAGACTTTGGGGTTGCACCAAGAGCCTTTCGGATAACTGTTGCAAGTTTTTTTGTAGCTTTTGAAGTCGCGTTTTCTGAAGGTAGCCATTTAGCAAGAAGAGAAATCGATTCTCCCTTTTGCATAGCTGTGTAGTCGTCAGCAAGTGTGTCTTGAATGATAACCATCACCTTCTCCTTTACAGAGTCAACATCGGCAAGAGACACAAGATCGTCGTATCGTCCGTATTCTTTAATGAAGTCAAGAACACTTACAAGCTCGTCAGGATATTCTGAAGCTAGAACCTTCAATCCGTTTCGGAACAAAGTTCTTTCTCCTTGTCCCCCTCGAATATCTCGGAAGTAGAACAGTGTTCGAATAGCACCTACTTTATCGTAGGCTAGTGCTTTCTTGAACAAGTCCATTCCAAGCTCAGGATTCTTTCGTGTTGATCCACCTAGAGCGAAAAAGTCTAGCAATGGGTTTTGGCTTGATAGGTGAGTTGCAGCTCCGTTTTCTGTTGTTGTTTTGTTTGTAGCGTTAGCTAGGTTTTTTATGAATGTCATAATTTTATTGTCTTTCTTTATTGTTTGATATATATAGTCGCCATTCTGGTCCTTCAGCACCTGTCACCTCAATATACAAGTTTCCATCTTCGTCCAATGCGTGAGTAAAACTTGAATGATAATTCTCTGTAGCTGGTACTACAATGACTTGTATTATTTTAGGTGTCTTTTTTTGTGCCATGTATAAAGTATATCAGCACTGTTACAAGTGTCAACAACCTGCATGTGGATAACTTATGATGTGTGATCTTCGCCTACGCTGAAAAGGTATTCTCTGAAGTCCTTGCTGAATACGCACAAGAGGACTATTGTCAGTAAAATTGCTGGTGCCACCACTATTCCGAATATTAGGTATAGAACGCTAACGAAATGTTTCGTCATATATTTTCTTGCGTATGTCCTTGAGGTTAATGTTGTACTTCGCCATGAATCTTGATATCTGCTGCTTGTGCTTTTTGAAGCCATGAGAACACTCTGTCGGGGATAGTCCTTTCGACAATGCTTTCTTTAGATTTTTAACTGTTAGCTCTGGTGTTTTCATATGATTTTATGTGTATTTCAATTCTTGGAGTTTCTTTATCGTACAGCTTCTCGATAGTCATTCTCTTGATCTGGCTGTCGTCTTCCCAAACTATGCCGGTCAATGCGTCAAAGCTGAGCTTGTTGAAGTTATCTATGTCAGCCTTCCGTCTAGTGCCAAAGTAGATCTTCAGGTCTATATCCAAATCATTGTCTAAGGGCATAGAATGCCACTGGGACGAAGCTTGTCTTATATATGAGTCCTTTATCGTCTTGCCGTCCTTACTCATGTACATGCTTGCAAATCTGCCCCTGCATGTCATTTTGTAAATATGGCTAGTACTCTTCGGTTCACCGAGCAATGTTATCGTGCTGTATTCCACGTATATATTATACCACACTATGAATGTTCTTTCTAGTCGAAGAAGAAGGATTTGCACCTACGAAGCCCGAAGGCAACTCGTTTACAGCGAGCCATGTTTGTCTACTTCATGTATTCTCCGATATTGTTTACCCGCCCAGACTTGCACTGGGAGCTTTCAGTTTTTGAAACTGTTACGTCTACTATTCCGTCACGGATAATCAATGTCATTATACACCACTCTTGATGTGATTGTACAGCTGCTTGAACGTTTTCAACGGAATATCCTTTCCACTCTTGTCAGTAACAGATCCTTTCTTCCATGACTTTCCCCAGTCAAGATCGTATATGTAATATCCAATGTAATCATACCTATCGTGCATAAGTTCGGTAATGAGTTGGAATATGTGTGTATGTACCCAGCCAAAGTTGAAACCACAAAAGTCTTTGTCTAGTATCTTGAACGCATTGTCAATACGCTGAACGTCCTTGTCGAACTTCTTCAGCTTATCCATATGCTTCTTGAATGTCTCGAAAGACGGGAATGGAAAATATCTTTTTGGTATGTGTTGTTTTGCTTTTTTCATAATCTATACTGAGAGCCATGCACATAGTCCTTACAATGCACAGCTCCCAAGAGGGATTATTTCAGTATGTCTGAAACAAGTTGGTCTGCTAGAATTTCTTTTGAAGATATTCTTTCAGCTTCTATTTTTGCAATCGTATCGTTGCACTGAACGTCAATACCTTTGCAACCTTCTTGAAATTGTTTTTCTTTTTCAGCTATCATTGCGTTTAGCTTCGCCATGATTCGCTTTCTTATAGTGTTTCCAAACATGTTAGTTTCTGTTTTTTGAACTAGTTGCCGTGCACACAGAACCACCACATTCCTTTTTGCTTCGAGCGTCAGCAATTGAGGCAAGAACGATTGAGGATAGTATTCCTATGATTGCAATTACAACGAGAAGTTCGATTAGTGTGAATCCTTTTTTCATGGTTTTATAGGAATATGATTAGTAGAACCAATAAAACTATAGCTAGGATACCTACGACGTGTTCTGATTTCTTCATATGTTATTCCCTAGAGTCTAGGATTTGGGCTGGTAATGGTACATCATTTCCGTAACAGTATGATGTACATTTGCTTCCGTTCCAATATCTAAGCTCTTGTAGCTTGATATAGTCTGCACCTCCTTGTGAGTTGATGGCTTGAGTCTTGATTCTTACAGCTTCAGCTTCAGCTTTAGCGGCAACAATCGTTTGTTCTCCCTCGTACTTGATCTGCTCTAGCTTGTTTTTAGCAGCCTCGGCATTTTGTACAGCAGTAACCTTAGCCTCGATAGCTTCAGAGAATGACTTAGAGAATTGCAGGTCAGTGATGTTGGCATTCTCGATAACGATTCCTTTTGTAGTCAACTGCTCGTTGAGTGCAAAGCTAGCCTTATCTGAGAACTCAGGTCTCTTGTTCACAAGCTCTTCAGCCGTATACTGAGAGGCAACAGCTTTGATTGTCGCTCTCACTTCGGGTCTGATAACCTTTTCTTCAAACTCTTCAACAGTCTTGTAGTTGATGTAAATATTCTCAACTTGAGATGGCTCAATATGATAGTTTACAACAGTCGCAATCTGAACATCTTGCAAGTCCTTAGACGCAGATGTGAGAGGATTTTCCTTCTCGTATGTTACGGTCTGAGTCTTGATACTGATCTTTGTAACACTTTCGATTATTGGGAGCTTGAAGTAAAGTCCTGAGTCCAGTGTTCCAACTACGTTACCAAGCCTAGTCTTTACTCCTCTTTCTCCAGCGTCTATAGTTCCCGAAAAGGAAGCTAGTACTATTAGAGAAAGAAAGCCAAGTGCTATGATTGATACAACGATTTTTAATGGTTTGTTTGATTCCATAATTGTATGTTTTTTAGTGTTTTGTTAAAATGTGCATAATTTGCACAGTCCAACACCGGTAAGGTGCTGAGTGTGAAAACTATTTCTTTTCTGCCTCTTGCTCTGCAATGATAGGGTCTACCACTGTAGCTTTGAAATCGTCTTGATTCTTAGTAAGCAAATAGTTGATGAATAGTTCTTTACCTTCGCTTGTAAGGTTATCATTCATGTCCATGATACCAGCCTTAATGAAAGTCTTGTTAGGCTCTTTCTTCATGATAAGTTTTGCTTTTTCGATTATTGACATATTTTTTGTTGGTTTTGCCTTTAGGGCGTTATCTTTTATAAATATTTTTGAAGCTCCACTTTGTATAGAACTTTTTGTTACACACCAAGAATACAAGTATCCAGTCTTACTAGGGTGTATATTCCCTGTACTTCCAGACTTTGTATTGTTATGTATGTATATACAAGAACTATCTATTTCTCCCACCATACCTACCATTCCTTCTTTGTGATCTTGTGGGTATGCGTGAACTTCTTGTCCTACTTTTATTTCGTCGTAAGATAGTACTTCTTTCATACTGTTTGTGTTTTCTTGTGTTACTTGATATTGAGCTTTTGGGAGGTGCTCTAACCCTGTTCTTGGATAACAACGTACATATCCTGTAGGTGTTAAGTAATAGCTTGGGTTTGGATCAAGTTGTAATTCTCTAACTGCTCTGAGTAGTGTGTCTGTGTCTATAGGTTCAGGTGTTAGCACAGCAGTTGTATAACTACCATATCCTGATACAATCTCGTCAGTGTATTGCTTTAGTGCAAAAGAATCTTTCATTGATACTATTGTACTATGATGTGTTTACGACTGTCAACGACTCCGTATGAATCCTGCTTCCTGCGGATCAGGAATCGAAACTCCTGTGAGTGCTGATAGCTTATCCATAACGTCTGACATCTCCATCTTTGTCAGCTCTGAAGTTCCCTTCCCAGCCATTCCAACGTGCTTGACCATTTTTCCATTTTCTAGAATACGGACAGTTCGTTCTACTTTGGGAGTGAGATACCTCTTTACATACTCGTGCATGTCAGCTGTTGTGTTTCCTGTCTCTCGCTCTATCACCTCAAGGAACAGCCAGAAGAATGCGTTCTGTGCAAGGCTTCTTTTCGGTTGGATACGCTCTATCCGATACGTTGCGTTTGGGTGAGCCTTAACATCACACTGAAACCTTTCTCTGTTGATATCAGATCCTAGGCTAAACTTTCCCGCTATTGATTTTGCTAAGAATACTCCTGTCATAGTGTTACTTTACAATCTTAACTTTCTTTCCAACAAATGCTTCGATTTCAGCAACTGTCATTTCTTGAACCTCTTCTTCAGCTATAGGCTCTGTCTTTACCTCCCAACCTGACTTTTTTATTTCGTCTAGGGTATATGTGCCTGCATGTACAAATATACCAGTGTCGTCTTTGTAGCCCATAAAATATAGTCTACCGAACACCTCTAGTATTGTTCTTTCTCTACTGTCTTTTACTACAACATCGTCTTTTTCTAGATCGTCTAAAGTTTTATCTGTCTTAGATAAACATTCTTCGGCAAATGATATATTATCTCCATCTACTACAACCTGATATTTGTAAATAGAATGGTATGAGTTTATACTTTCAATTACACCAATCTTGCCGACATACTTTTGTTCACTTGGATAACCATCGTTTATTCGCACTATCTTTACCTTTTCATTAAGTTTGTATATATGTTTCATATGTTTGTTTTAGAATGATAGCTCTTCGACTATCTTATTAACTCTTTCGAGCGTTTGGTTTTGGTAATCCTTGTAAAACTCTATCTCTTCCTCTATATCTTCTCTGTTTACCGTAATCCAAAATAGTGGTTTTACGGTCACTCGAGGGTCATAAAATAGGAAGTATAGTTTCTGTAGGTCTTCGTTAAGAATAAAATACTGTATCTTTTGTGCTGTATACTCGGAAGGAATCTCCTGTGTGATAAGAGCCTCAATATGCCGTGCCGATTTCAGACACTTGACTTCTGCGGCTTCAGGTATAATATCTCCTTCATATATGCTTCCGTCAGGAGAGCAGGCTATGTTTTCGTTCTCTTCAGATATCCACATTCCTCCCTTGGTTACAGTCTTTCCAGTCATTTCAGAAAACAAAGCAAGTGCCTCGTCTTCCAATCTGTGACCTCTGTCGTGTTCCTTCTCCTCGTCCTCCTCAAGAGTATTTTCAACTGCAAGCCTATCCGCAATAAGCTGATAGAATCCTATCTTCGTTCCGTTTCCCTTGAGTGTTACGATATCCTTTAGCTTAGATCCTGTTATCTTTCCTTTTCGAAGTTCCAACCATTCAGGCGAGTTTTGTTCTACTTGTATGATTTTCATGGCTATTTGAGTTTGGATTTTAGTTCGTCTTTCTTGTTTATAATTTCCTTGTCTGCCATGAGGCTTCCAAGCGACATGAAGACATCTCTCAACTCTTCCTTGTTCTTGCACTCCTCAAGCTTCTTTAACGCCTCCTCCTTCTTCTCAGCCTTGAACTCGTAGAACAAGTCCATCTCCTCTGAGCTTGCAATCTCACCACTAGCCATGTATCCAAGCAATGCAAGTGCACGCCCAGTAGCTACGGTCTCAAGCTTCTCAAACGCTTTGAGTCCTGTATTCTTTCCCAATGCGTGACCTGTCGCACTACCTGAAGTTTCGTCCGACTTGTCCTTCAATATGTATACCTCGAACATTATCTGTCCGTCAGGCATGATTGTAGGCTTTGTCTTGATGTCACCTCTTGGATTTTCCTCTCTGAATATTTTGAGCCGGTCAACTACTTTTGCGTAGTCAGCTGTACCAAGTTTCATTGTTTTTGTATTTGTTTTCATAAGGTTTACTTTAAGTCTATTATTATGTTCCAGAACAACCAACCTATGTATATCGACTTTGCACCGTTCCAACCATATGCAATAGAAGGAGTTATATCAATGTATATGAGTTCTTGATTGAAGGTTATGTTTTTGTATGTGAATGTTTTCTTTTTTCTCATATCTTTACTCGGACTGTCCGACTTCTATAGGTTCTTCGTAATCCGTTTTTTTGTTTCCGAGACCCATGTGTATATCTATCTCCTTTTGCACAAGTTCCTTTTGGGTATACAGGTTCTCAAGTTTGATGTTGATTTGCTTTGACTTGATTTCAGCAACTCGCTTCTCAATGGCATTCAATCCCTTTTGAGCGAGTACTTCTTGCCAAGTTCCAGCGTTCAGTTCGAGTTCTATAAGTTGCTTGCTGATTTCAATATCTTTCTCTACAAGTTTCTCATACTCTCGTTCTCTATTTGCTTTTGCCATTTGGTTTTTTTGGGTGTAGTGGTTTATCTGTTAAGTTTGATATTTTTATACCGTCAACTATTCTGAAGTATTCATGTGGTAATCTGCCGGCACGAGTATTCTTCAATCGTAGTTTGTTGTATGTCTTTCTGTTTGTTTCTGACTGTCGAGCTTTTCTTTCAGCCTCACTCATCTTAGCTCTTTTCTTTCGTATCAAAATCTTTTTTGTTGGAGATTCTACAACTGGAGTTCCTTCTGTAGTAGGGTAACCTGGTAGCATGAATGGTTTTGTATTTTTTATTTCAATGTCCCAACCTTTCTTCATCAGTCCCGCTTTATATCCTTGCTCGTGTGCCTCTCGTTGTACGTTTCCGATTATTCTCTCTGCATCTTTCGTAATGTTTGCGATAGATTCTTTATAGTTTTTTACGATTCTATCGTGTGTTGATTTAAGTATAAATAGCATAAAATTATTTTAGTACGAATATATCAACTAGGACTGCTGATAAAAATATGCAAGCGTATGTTGCTATGATAGCTCCCCCGATGAATACTTTCATAGGAGTTCTTTTTCGATTTAGCTCTACGTTGTTTCTTTGTGTTTGTAGCAGTTCTTGTGTTGACTTCATATATTTTTTGTATCAGCGGTTATTTGTAAATTGCTGATACATATAGTCTATCAAATATGTTACAACTGTCAACATTGTGGATAATTAAATTGTGGATAACTATTGTTTAGGTATGAATGACAGTATGTGGGCAATAACGTCAACAGTCCAGCCATCTCCTATACAACCTGCTGCTTTATTTCTTGTCAGTATTTTTGTATATCCATCTGGAAGAGTTTGCAATCTTTCCAATTCAATTTGTTTAAATCCATTCACTATCTTATCTTCAAAATCCTCAGGTCTACCCCATTCAATGAGTTTCTTGTGTCCGAAATGCGTGTCTGTTGTTATGTATATCTTCATGTAGTTTAGTTATTTGGTTTTAACTACTGATAAATCTATAAAACATTCTCCGTGACTAATACTTAATGTATACACAATTCTACCATGATTCATTTCTTCAGGTTCTCCAATCTGTTTAATTGAAAAATCTGATATAAGTTCCTGTATAACTACTTCTATGCTAGACGGTTTCTCATACCAAGCTATAGCAACTAAATCAAAATCTCTTGCAAGACTACCATGTATGGCAAGTGCATATCCATGTTTCTGAAATATCTTGCATAAATCAGGATACAGTGCAGCATATACTGGAGCGTAGTTTGGTTTTAAATCTTCCGTTTTTTTCATATATTATTGTTTGCCTAGTAGGCTTTCTATTTGTAATGCTATCTCATGACCAGCTACCATTTTTGCACTCTTGGATAAATCTTTATCTAGCCCCTCACTTGCTCCTGATAGAAGAACATTTACATATCCATAGGCAATCTCTGCACACTTCTTCACCAATTCTTCCTGCGACTTCTTGAACTGCACTCCTCTAGCACAAGTACAGGGGTTGTAGTACGGGGTTGGTTGAGCATATGGTATTTCATCACCAAAGTCATAGCTACCAGCTACATTATCTAGGTTGGTGTAATAACCTTTTCCATAACAGTTCTTACAACCTCCAAAGGCTTTAATCAATTCTTCTTCTTGTTCCTTCATACGATCGAGCCAGTAGTCTGTATATACATCTATACTAATAGAACTAAATATATTTTTTCGAGTAAATGCTCTAAAATCATCTCGTAGTTGTTGTGTTGTCATAATTTTATTTTCTATCTTTAGTTAAATGACCTTTACATCTACCTTCTCTGTCTACATTATTACATCCTGTGTAATATGTATGGCCTCTTTCCTTTGCAGTCATAAGAGAGTGAAATGCCTCAAGTGGTGTGCCATCAAATATGTTTACTCCTCGCTGTAGTTTTTGCAGTGCAACATCTATAGGTACGCATACGTGATATGTTGTTGGTTCTTGTTTCGCAAGTTCCCTAACTACTCTCCTAAAACCGTCTTTTTTTCTTTTTGGTGTAGTTTGCATATAATGTTTATATTAAGTTATTTTCCTTTAAATAAATGAGCATTTTTGCTCGGGCATCTGCTTCATTATCTGCATCCAAATCTTGATAATCCCTTACATTTTTTACAAACTCTGCAGATAATGAACATTTCCAAGTATTTTGGTATTCACTATTGAATGTCGCACAGCCTTTTGGCAGCATCTCGCCAAGCTCGGCTACTGTGTATGCTGGAATACAATCATTTAGGTTTACATCATCAAGTATAAGTTGATTTCTATATACAGGAACTATTCCAGTCACTCCATATCTAGCATAGTAAAATAATGGCTTATCGATTTTTAATCCAAGCTCTTTCATTCTTTTTGACAGCTCTAGGCTGGTTACTTGTTGTTCGAGTTTCATATCTAGTATGTCTTGTGTTTCTTAAATGCTTCTCCTCTGTTGTGTATAATGCTTGATATTGCTTGTGTTGTAATACCATACTTTTCTGCTATTTCTCGTTGTTTAACTCCTTCTTTGTACATAGCTATGATGTGTTTGTTTCTTGTCTTGTTCTGAGCCACTCTATCTCTGTAGAGTAAGCTCTTTACTTTGAGAATTGTCATACTAAAATGATGGGAAATGTACTCGACTGACTTGCCCTCTGAATACATTTCTAGTATTTTCTTTTTTCTTTTCGATGTACAAACTTGCATTATGCTTTGTTTAGATTATCTTGATCTTTCTTACTAAAGAAGTTTATCCCACTAGTGTCGTTCGATGTCATAGTGCCGCTAGCAAAACCTCTTGTATTCGTTGAAAGACTAGAAAACATCACTTGAATACCCTTGTCACTTGTCTTAAAGTTAGATACATCTTGAAGGTTTGATATTCCAAATCTTTTTGATGTTGCAAAACTATCTTGGTTAGCTCCCAAGAATACAAACTTCCAGCCTTTATTCTCTAAAGTTTTTATCTGTAGAGATAAATCTTTCTCATTGTATGTTCGTGATGAGTTTTCTTCTCCGTCTGTAACAATAATACACAAGGTTCTATCAGATGACATTTCAGGAGTGACATCTCGTATTGTTTCGACAACTGCATCATACAACGCTGTGCCTCCTCCTGTTCTATATGAATCAGAATCTAGTTTATGTTTCTTTGACAGTTTTTCGTTCTTGAATAGTCTTTCAACTGTAGTATCAAACAATGTCATAGAAACTGTATACTCTGCTTTCTCATCTTTAATCAAATCTCCTAGATATTCGTTCACTCCTGATATAGTTTGTTTCGATATACCTTCCATGCTTCCGCTTTTGTCAAGTATAACTACAAGATTTACTTTGTTCTTTTTTGTTTGTGTTTTAGTTGTTGTTTTCATACGATAATTGTATCACACTATTGTTTACGCAAGTAAACTTTCATGTGTGGATAACTTACTATTGTACATTGTAATATTTTTAGTGGTACAATGTGAGCATGAAATATAAAAATGCAACAATGAAGGAAGTTGACCAAAAAATTGTCGACTTGATTATAAAAAATAGTGTCACTGGACTTAGCCCTGAAGATAGAAACTCAGGCTTGTTCCTTAAGGGTTTATTCCTTTTTGGTGACAGCGGAGTGGGCAAGACATACATCTTGCACGCGATAGCGAATACGATCAAGAAAACAGGTAGAGACGCTGAAGTAGACGTATGGCAGGAAGTTTTGTTCGATACAAAAAACAGCTTTGCAGAAAGGCAGTCTCCAATCCAAAAGTTCAGAACGCGTGATTATATTCTTCTCGACGATATCGGTGCTGAAAAAGATTCTGAGTGGTCACAGGAAATGCTATTCATGGTCATCAATCGGGCAGAACTCAACGAGTCCGCATTATTCATTACAACAAACTTGTCGATAGAGGCATTCACCAAACAATACGGGGACAGAATCATGTCGCGTATCGAGGGCATGTGTAATTTCTACGAGCTAAAGGGCGAAGATCGCCGAGCGGCAAATGAGTAAAGTCAACAAGCGTATGTTCAACGAGCAGATAACGAGAAGCGACGCTTTTTTGGATATGCCAGCTGAGTCTCAATGCCTGTATTTTCATCTTGGAACTGCGGCTGACGACGACGGATTTGTGGATAATCCGAAGACCATAATGCGTATGCTTGGTTCGAGTGAAGATGTGTACAAGATTCTTGTCGCAAAGAAGTTTGTGCTTGTTTTTGACAATGGTATCTGCGTTATCAAGCATTGGAGAATCAACAACTACATTAGAAAACAGATTTACAAGGAAACCAAGTACGGCAAGGAAAGAGCCATGCTGTACATACGTGAAAACGGAACGTACACATTCAACCCTGAAGGTGCAGTGAGGCTTCCCGAGGGTCATTTCACAGTCAAAGGAGACATCAATAATGATTACGTCGACAACGTGTCGACAGTACGTAGACCTAGTATAGATAAGAATAGTATAGATAAGATAAGAATAGATATAACACCAACACAAAAGTTCACACCACCAAAAGTTGAGGAGATAGCAGAATATTGCAAGTCTCGAGGCAACAAGGTTGATCCTGAACGCTTCTGGAACTTCTACGAATCAAAGGGCTGGGTCATTGGGAAATCGAAAATGAAAAACTGGAAGGCTGCAGTTCATACCTGGGAAAAATCTACAGGAGGAACTGCTCCACAGAAGAACGTGTTGCATAGTGCAACGACAAGTGATAGAATTACACGTATACAAAGCAAACTAAAAAGCACATCACAATGAAATCATCAACATCAACACCACATGAACAAGGATCTGTTAGAAATCGAATCGAGGCATTGCAGCACAACCTCAGCCTAATTTCTAACGCTGTGGAGGTAATCGAGGACAAGATAAACCCAATACTAAGCTTCCCTGTTCCCGAGAAAGAAATTACTACTGGACTTGAACAGACACCATCTTGTGAGCTTGAAGAAACTTTGAACAACGCTATCGCACGGACACACATCATACTTGCAAATCTAGAAAAAATTAACAGCCGAATAGAGCTATAAAATTATGAAACCATTGGAATCAGATACTCGACCACCGAGCATTGAGGAATTGCAAAACACAAACCGAGCGTATCGGAGAATGTGGGGGAAAAAGCTCGGAGTAAAGATACGGGGAACTCAGGACTCTGCAAAGCTCGTGCATACGATTCACAACCCTATCGACTTCAAGGAGGCAATGAAAGCTGGAATGAAGGCACTAGTTGGAAACAAGGCAATCGTCAAGGAAATTGGAGATTACAAAATCGTCGTAAGCAAAGATGAAGAAAAACCAAAAAAAACAAGAAAGAAAAAAGCTGAGTAAAGTACCCATCAAGCGATTTGTCATTAAGAAATACATAATGGCTAAATCTGCTCAGCAGGCTTTGAAGATCGAAAGGAGAACCAAGCCTGACGATGTGTGGGTTGACGAGGATTGGAAGAAGGAGAATCCCAACACGTTGCAATCAGCAATAGGATTCGAGGTGTATGATTATGAGGACTAGACAAAATGTGGTATAATGCGACAATGGACGATACAGAGAAACAGGATAAAAAACAATATGATTGGCTTAGAGGATACCAATTCGTCAAAGGACAGTCAGGAAACCCAGGAGGAAGACCAAAGGGAAAGTCTCTCAAGACTTTTGCTAAGGAATACCTAGAGTCGCTTCCTGATTCAGAGAAGATTGAATACCTAAAGACCCTTCCTGCTGAAATAGTATGGAAGATGGCTGAAGGAAACCCTGATACCAAGTCTGACACGACTACAACCGTGGTAGTGGTAGACAAGGAAGCCAAGGAGAAGGCGGATAAGGTAATACAAGACTTTCTACATGGAAATACAGGAAATACTCAATAGCGAAGATATAAAGGCACAGAAGGCTTTGTTCTGCTTTGATGGCAGCAATACTGAAGACCAGGTTGTATTCAAGTTCGGCATATGGGGCAGACATCTATTCCCAAAGTATTTCAAAAGCAAGGACGCAAAGTTCCATCATGACATCAACGTATTAAACTACAGGGTGTATCGTGGTGTTGAGCTTGAGCAGTTTGTTAACATAGCATTTCGTGGAGCAGGAAAAGACGTGAAGACCAAACTCTTCATTGCTTTTGTCATTCTCAACGATATGGAACACTCGAGAAAGTATTTCAAGGTTCTTGCTGAGGACGGGGACAACTCAAAGCAGTCCGTGACCGACATCTACAACATGCTTGTGAATCCAAACGTGACTAGAATGTATCCCGAGACATTCGCCAAGACGGTCTACAAGCGCGAGGAGACTATGGGAAGCTTTACTACAGCTACAAACATCAAGGTGGTGGCTGATACTGTCGGTACGGAGCAACGTGGAGCTATTCAGGAGGAAACCAGACCCGACTTCATATGGTTCAACGACTTCGAGACTAGAAAGACGCTTCGATCCACTGTTATCACCAAGGCAATATGGGACAACATGGAAGAGGCCAGGACGGGATTGGAAAAGGGTGGAGGATCTGTATACACATGCAACTACATTTCCGAACTGGGAAATGTTCACAAACTTGTAACTGAGAAGCTGTCGGCTCGGAAGCATATTCTCATTATCCCTATCTGGATCGGAGGAGTTCCTGTATGGGACAGATACACGGTTGCTGACATAGAGCATATGAAGGCGACTGACGACGACTTCGAGGGAGAGCGAGAGTGCAAGCCGAGTGCCTCAAAGGATATTCTGTTTGACAGAGAAAAGCTTGAGACCATGGTTGCAAAAGTTCCAGTAAAGACCACTGCTGATTTCAGGATATACAAGCTATTCAACCCAGGGCACAGATATGGATCGGGACATGACGTTGCCGGCGGTGTGGGGCTTGACTCCTCAGCTTCTGTATTCATTAACTTCAGCGTCATTCCTGCCGAGGTTGTTGCCACGTTTGCAAGCAATACCGTGAAGCCCGAGGACTTTGGAGACGAGATATTCAGAGAGACTGAGATGTTTGGTGGAAACCTTGCCGCCATCGAGAACAACAAGTTTGACATGACAGTGCTTAAGGCAAAGCAACATGAGGTTAACCTATTCGCATACAAGAAAGGAAAGGCAACTCAGGTCAGAAGCACCAACACGACTAAGGATTACGGCTGGAATACGAACTCGCTCACAAAGCCGAAGATGTTTTTCGGATTGCAGAAGGCTGTCAACGACGGATTGCTTATCTTGAACGACCCAGCACTTATCAAAGAGGCTAAGTCATACTCAAGAAATGACCTAATGGACAAGGAAGAGGATCCAAGAGACATAACTAACACGACAAGGCACTTCGACTTGCTCACTGCATGTGCGATTGCATGGCAAATGAAGGACTTCGCAGAGGAAAGTAGCGAGGAAGAGGAGGAAATTATAGATGAAGACGAGCCTTTGTATCCAGATATTGGCGTTTAGACACAGAACATGGTATAATACACGCAACATAATCTTAATTGAACGGGTAACTTCAATTAAATGAACATATCCAAAGACAAACTAGACAAAATCCGAGCTCAAGTAGGCAATGAAATCATTTTTTCACGTAACTATAAGCAACCTAAAGTTTATAACACATGGCAGAAGAACGAAGACCTTGCATATCAAAGAAAGATAACGACGCAAGACGCTACGAGAACCAACATTGACCTTGGTCGCGGGGAGGAATACATTTCAACGTTGCTTTCAAAGATCGACAACTCAATCACGTTCAAGTTCAAGAAAAGAAAAGACTCTCAATTGCAGCGAGTGCAGAGACTGAACGCGTTGAAGCTTATCGACCAGCAAAACGACGACTGGGACATCAAGGACTTGGCAGGAAAGGAGCAAATGATTGTCTACGGGCGAGCAATCTTTTCATACTATGCAGAATCGGTAGACGGAATATACAAACCACACCTAGAAAACATCGACGTGTATGATTTTCTTATTGACCCCTCAGCTGGAGGCATTGACCTTGAGAGGGCTTTTTATATGGGAAACTACGGGGTTATAAAGACGAAGGAGGATTTGAGAGCAGGAGTCAAGGCTAAGATCTACATGAAGGCAGAGACAGAGAGACTTATCGAGGGGAACGGAAACGCTGACGAATTGTCACAGGAAGAATCAAACAAGAGAAACAGACAGTACGCACAGGGAACTACATCAGGGCAAAAGCAGATCGTGGACACTGACAAGTACGTGTTTTGGCGATGGTTCACTACGTTCGAGGGGAAGAGATACTACATGCTTATCCAGGAATCTTCAGGGGCAATCATTGAGATTGACGAGATGGAGAACAGATTCGCCTCAGGGCTGTATCCGTATTGGACATATGCACGACGACCGTCGCTCACAGAGTTCTGGACACCGTCTCCACTTGACGGAGTTCGTGAGATTTTCTACACGCAGGCCGTATCAATCAACCAGGCAGTGGATAACTCGGAGCAAATCAACAACCCACAAAGAATCGTGAACGTGGGAGCTATCGGAAACCTTTCAGAGCTTAAGTACAAGAGAAACGGAATCATTCGGGTGAAGGGAGACATTGACATCAACCGCGCGTTCCAAACTGTAATCACTCCGTCTATTGACAACCCTATCAAGGTGTTTGACAAGCTAGAGGCTATTCAGGAAAAGGCTTCAGGACTTTCAGGAGGAAGCAAGGGTGTCGCAGAAGAGGACAAGGTAGGAATCTATGAAGGAAACCAAGCCAACGCTGCTGACCGGTTCGGACTTTACAACAAGTCATACTCATTCGGATACAAGAGATTCGGAACGCTGTACCAGTGGGGAGTCCGGGAGCACCTCACGAAGAAGGTTGCGGTCGAGATGATCGGACCAAACGGAGTATCTCAGGAAGAGGTAGCACGACGTGACATCTTCAGAAAGAATGAGGACTTCACGGTGAGTGCGGAATCTTCGCAGGCTGAGATTGCATTGAGCGAGACCGACAAGAAGAACAAATTGCAGTTCCTGACGGCAAACATGGCGAACCCAACCCAGAATCCAAAGAAGGCGTACGAGACATCGGCAACCATCGTAGGATTCGGTGAGGAGGAAATCAGGGAGCTTATGGACACGTCGGACTTCGGAGACGCGCAGCTCATGAGCGAGGCTGAGAGGGACATAGAGGACATCCTGGACGGCAAGAGGGTCAAGCCCAACCCGGGCGCGACAACCGCATACAAGCAGCGATTCGTTGACTTCATGCAGCACAACGAGGACGACATGGACGACCTGCAGAAAATGCGAATGTTCGCATACGTGGAATCGCTAGACCAAATCATTATCTCGAACATGGCTCGGATGATGAACAACAAGATCATGAAGCAGCAGTTGGAGATGGCAAGCGTTCCCTCAGAACAGCCACCCAACGGGACAGCAATTCCACCAGGAGGAGAAGGCACGGGTATGCCTTTGCCGCCAACAACAGATCCATTAACAGCTAACGCCCCAACGGGGATATAACAATGACAAACAACTACAAGATACTTAAAAAAAACAAGGAGAACGCTATTGATTCGCTGATTGAGAAAGACGGAATCACGGCACAGTTCACGGCACGGCAGGTTATCCAGCATGAGATTCAGCTTAACAAGCAGGTGCTCGAGATGGAGGGAAACATAGAATTGCACGAGGCCAAGACCTCGAACATCCTATCGAACAACCCATTCCTAGCCACGCTTACCGAGGAGCAAATGCACGCCACTCACATGTACTTCGAGTCAATGGCTTTCATAAAGGGAGCCAAGGACAAGGTGAAGGAAATCGAGAAGGTCCTGCGACAATACAAGAAGGAAAAGGCGGAGATAGAGAAACAAACCGGAGTAAAGTTCGAAGACGTAAAACTAGATGCCACAAAATAAGCCAAGCAAAAAAGAAATACGGAAAGACCTTGGGGAAATGAATGCGCTGAACGCCGTGAAGAACAGCGAGGGGGGCAAAATCATTATCAAGCGTTCGCTAGCCGACATACTGTCGACTCTCGACTCCCTTGCAAGCGGATATCCCATTCTCTCGCACATACAGCTCGTATCGCTGTGCGCGCGGCTCAAGGAAAGGCTGGACATCTACAGAGCCCTGAACAACTCGGACGCGAACATACAGCTTGCGGAAGAGGCACTCGAGGAGGCACTGAAGGAAGACCCGGATCTTTAACATCTGACGCACTTGTAGGGTGCGTTCTGCTCTGAATCACTAAAGGATTACCCGTTCCCTTTGGCTCATGGCAGAACATACCTTGCAACCTAAAAGAATGTACGGTATAATATTAACAACAGGTCGTAGGGATACGATAAATCTTTTGCAGCATGATAAGCTGTTCCGAAAGGAGAATGAGATCCGTCTGGTTAGACGATACCTAATTTTTCAATATGAACGAAGACGCAGCATTGATAGCAGAGCTATCGAAGTCGACTGACCCAGTAATTACGGGCAACGGAGAACCTACTGTAGCCGAAGTAGCAACCGAACAAAAACCAGTCCAAGCGGAAACGCCAAAGACTGAGGAGGCACAAAAAACCGTAGCTGAATTGCTCGGAGAACCAGCAGAGGAAATCATAGAGGACTTGGGCAATGAAACAGTACCACTGTCAGCCCACCTAGAAATGAAAAGAACTGTGAAGGAACTCAAGAAGACAGTTAGGGAGTTGCAACAAAAAGCAACACAAGGAGGTGTATCTGACGAGGAAATCTCTGAAGACCTTGAGGCTTTCGCAGAAGAATACCCAGACGTTGACCCTACCTTCATACAGAAGCTAGCTAAGACTCTGAAGAAAGAGCTGAAGAAGGAATCACAAGTTACACAAAAGCCGATATCCGAGGCTGAAAGACAGAACAACATCGACAACGCATTCAAGGTTCATTTCGCGAAGGCACTCGACATTGCTCCTGAGTTCAAGGAGGTAGCAGACGCTGAGGTTATCAAAAGCCTCTCTCTCCTTCCGAAGAACCAGAACAAGACGTTCGTTCAAATCATAGAGGATACATATGGTAAGTTTGTCGTGGGCAAGCGTACTATGGATACAACAACACCACGAGGGGGACACGAACCTGAATCAGTTGACATGGAGAAGGCTTCTACGGACGAAAAGTATCTTGACATGGTATTGGCTAGCCCAAAACTAAAGAAGGAATACAACGAGAAAATGCAAGACCTATACCAGCTGTAATCGTGAGAACGGGGTTAATTTTAATCTAAACATTAAAAACCCAACATGACACTAGCAATTTACAAACGAGCATTTGAAAACTCATATCAAGATATCTTCCAAAAGGTTCTTGTGGGTATGAAAGTTGCCTCAACACGACTACAAGCAGACCTTAAATACGGAATGTCTGTAGATCGAGCAAAAATCGACATCTCAGCAGTTCGAGTTCGAGCTATCACAACTAACGTAGACCGAGTAATCGATCCACTTACAGATACTCGACAAACTATGACTATTGACCGAAAATACGGAACATCATTCCCTATCTCTCAATACGAAAAAGTACAGGCTGGACCTCTTAACCCAGGTGCATACGCAGGAGCAAAAGTAGCGCACAAGCTTGCAACATTCGTTGACGCTGACGTTCTATACGAAACTGTGAACGCATACGCTGACTTTGACAACGGAGACCTTACAACAACTGTATCTTCAGGAGTTGGAATCACTCTTAACTCAACAACAGTTCCGCAGCTTGTTACTCGAGCACCAGCTAAGCTAGGACGAAACAACCAAACACAGACAAACCTATGTTTCGTTGTTGACAACTACGCAGGTGCTGACATGGCTCAATACCTACTTGGTAAGAACATTGACCTTGCAGGATCTGTTTACAAAAACGGATACACAGGATCAGTTTCAAACGCTGAAATGTACGTTTCAGAAAACCTAACAGGTGAGGCTACTCTTACTTCAACAGGAACTTTCACAGATGGACAAACAATCGTAATCGGAGGAGTTACATTCACGACAGTTACAACTATCGGAGTAACACCAGGTAACGTTCTTATCGGAGCAAACGCTGCTGCGACAATCGTTAACCTAGCCGCTCTAATCAACGCTCCTCAAACTACAACAGCACAAGGAGTTGCGCTTTCAGCAGCAAACCAAATCATTATCCAAGACGTTCTACGACTTGCAGCAACAGCTACATCAGCTACAGTGCTTACAATCGTAGGAAAAGGTTCAGGACGACTTACTCTTTCTGAAACTCAAACAAACGCCTCATGGGATAAGAACATTCTCCACTGTTACTTCGGTAAGAAAGGAGCTATCGACCTTGTTGTACAAGACAAAGTTGATATGGAAATGCGAGACGAACCAAAACAACGAACAACAAACATCTTTGCAGACATTCTGTACGGTGTTCAAACATTCGACGATGGAGCTCAACAATTCCTAGACGTACTTATTAACGCCTAACCTAACCTACCTACCAATCATATGGCTAACCGATCAGTACCAGGAACATCTCTCGTAGTTATCAGTGAAACAGCAACAGGGCTTATTATCGAAGCTACTATTGACTCAGGGACACCTCCAACTACAACAGGGATTTACGCACTAGGTGCACAAATACGAGACCTTTCAACAGGACTTGTATACACAAACCGAGGAACTACAGCACTTCCTGTATTTCCAGCGGGTGCTACGACTACGATGGTAAACTTGTCAGCTGCTGACCTTATCGCAATGTACACTACTCCAGTAGCCATTGTTGCCCCAGTGGCAGGTAAGGCTATCATAGTTGACAGCATGGAAATCGTTGTAACACGAACTTCTACAGCCTTCACAGGAGGTGGAACATTCGGTGTTCAATACGCGGCTACGGCAAACGGTGCAGGAACTCTTACGACAGCGAACATTGCGGCTACGGTTCTTACTGGAGCAGCAGGTACAACATATACGGCTAGAATCCCAGTGGTTCTTTCCGATGTTGCGTCAGCTTCAATCGCAGGAATAGGACTATACATCTCTAACACTACTGCGGCTTTCGCAGCAGGGACAGGGACAGCATACGTTCGGGTTGCTTATCACCTAGTTTAGTTTGACTATTCGGCTCCTAATAGGGGTCGGATTAGCTACGCTAATTTATAAAAAATAACATTCAAACAACAATGCAAAACACAACATTCAAAATTATTGACGCAGGATCTCTCAACAAGTTTACTTTCGTAATAATGGCAGGCGACGAAGTCATTTCTACAGACGAGAACCTATACAACTCAGTAGAGGAAGCACAAGAAGCCATCAACAAGCTGATTGAAGAACAAGAAAATTTAGAGGTGGTAGAAAATGAAGCTGTTACAGGAATGGCTACAGGATACATGGTAGATTCAAATGCCCCTGCAAACGAGCCTATTACGGACTCAAACGTTCCAACAGACGATACATCAAAATCAGAAGAATCTAAAATCTAGTTTAACTCCTCAGCTCCTAATGGGGGTTGCGATAGCTAAAGTAATATCATGGCAACAACACAAGAACTCATATCATATTTCGAAGAATACGTGGACGACACTACTGAGCTTTCGCCCGCTCAGGAGTTGGCTCTTGCTAACAAGATATATCGCCGAGTACTGAATGACAGACCTTGGGAGTTCTTGAAGAAGGAATACAACACCACTACAAACGGTGGGGATATCACACTTCCAGCAGACTTTGCAAACTTCGCCTCTAATCACTCATTCACGGATCATGCGATCGAGCAAGGTGGAAAATACGTGTTCATTGGAGATACTTTGATTCCATACCAAATCGTAAACTGGTCAGACAGAAAGCAATACAGAAACATAGGTCAGAAGTGCTGGCTCAATGTGGCTTCAAACACGCTCAGCTTCAGCGTACAGCCCGATAGTGGACTAGCAGTCACATTTGACTACATCTATCGCCCAGCAGACCTTACACTCGTTACCAGCCCTATATTCCCATCAGACTTCCACGACATTATCTATCACGGAATGGCAGCAGACGACTATATGATACAGCAATTCGACAAGGCACGAAGCTATGCGCAGGAGAACGAGGCAAACTACAGACGATATCTTGACGACTTGGCTCTGTACAATAGCAACCTAATATCAATCGTATACTAATATGGCAGACTTCGAGCTACAAAAGTTCACAAAGGGAGTTCACAACCTGTATAATCCAGAAATCATTCCCGGAGACGCGGCTCAAGACGCATACAACTGGGTGACTTTGGACGGGGTTATTGAGCTTGCACGAGGAAGAAACTTGGTACACGACGAAGGAACTCAGGGAAAAATACAAGGGGAAGGATTCGGATACACGACATCAGGCTCAGTGGTTCACTACCGAAAGACCGGGACTAAGGTTCAGTATGACAACGGGACAACATGGGTTGACATCATTACGGGTCTCACAAACGGATATGACATGATGTTTGTGAACTATTCTTCACTTGCAGGTAACTTTACATTCGGATTTTCTCTTGACGGAATATACAAAATGAACAACGCCAACCCAGGCAGTTATGTTTCACTGTATAACGCCTCAAAGAACTTCAAGTTCACGGGTGCAATCATTGACAAGGGACGATGTATCGCATGGGGAAATGCAAAGGACAAGACCGGATTGTATTTGTCATACATTGATACGCAAAAGGTAGGTACTGTATATACTCAGGTTACAAACGAAACCATTGGCTCAGGTAATGGGGTGCTTGTTACTTTCACAGGAACGCTTGCATTTAAGGGAGGAGGTGCTACGCGAAACGCCTTTGCACTCACAATTACTGACTCGGTGGAGACATTTACCGATAACTACAACGGAACTCTAACAGGTTCTCTTGGAGGAACAGGAACAATAAACTACACGTCAGGTGCATTCTCTGTGACTTTCAACACAGCCCCTGCAAACACGCCAAACAACATCAAGGCAACATACCTTTGGGAGGATTCAAATGCCTCAGGACTCACAGACTTCAGCAAGTCAGACCCGAGAACGACAGGTCAGGGAGCTATCATTCGGCAAGACGAGGGAGGGGACGCGATCATGCGTGTGAATGTCGGGCTTGACGGGTCATACTACTCAATGAAGCAACGCTCAGTGTATCAATTGACTCTAGACAACGCGGACGTATCTCCTACGAACGTGGTATTTCGACGTGAAATCGGTATCATGTCGCTTCGAGGATCTATTTCCACACAAAACGGAATAGTTTTCATGAACACAGCCAACTTGGAGAAGCCAGAGCTTACAATCTTGCAACGAAACCCAGTCGGAGGGGAGATTGAGCCTGTTATTTTGTTCCCTCAGTTCAAGTTTGCGAACTACAGATATGACGACGCGACTCTTGAGACATACGGACAGTTCATTGTGCTTTCATGCAAGACACCAACTGCGGTAAACAACGATACCGTGCTACTTTTGGACGTTCCAAACAAGAAAGTAGACATTACGGGATACAACGGAAGAACATTTGTGACTGACGGGACTGATTTGTTCATGGGAAGCTCTATCACTCAGACTGTATACAAGATATACAGCGGATTCGACGATGATGGGGCTGTTATTCCAAACTATTGGACAGGAAAAGACGAAATGTTCAAGAGTGAGAACCTGAAAAAGGTAAAATACCTGAGACTGAAGGGAAATATACAAAAGTCTCAATCATATGAGGTATATATCGACTATGACAAGGCTGGATTCCAGCTTGTTGGAACTATTATCGGTACGGGAACGTATGTTGACGTTACGTCACCACAAACTATCGGAAGTAACATGATCGGAGTCTCAATGATTGGAGGTGATTCTGTAAGTATCGTGTATCCATATTTCACACAGCTCAAGATAAAGACTCCTAAGTTCAGAAAGCGAACTATAAAGCTTGTAGCACTCGGATACGGATACGTAAGCGTTGAGACAATGATGGATCGGGACATACTCGGATTCGAAAACAAGCTTCCGAAGCGATTCAGACAGAAGAATTATGTCAGCTTGGACGGGGAAACAACGGGTAATCCAGAGCCTGAGTTTTAGGATTTGGAAATTATTGAAAAATATAGTATAATACACCCTAACGGGTCATAAAAAAATGACACAAATACTCGGAAAAATAGTAGCGGACTTCGAAACATCTCTCGCTGTGAAAATGGCTATCGGTGCGACAACAGGAACATTGCAATCTGCAACAGATAGCGATGGTGTTGCGTTGCCCACAGGAAGATACTTCTTCACTCTTGACAGAAACAATGCCTCAAAGGAATACATTTCTTGTACTCTTACAGGAACTGCACTGACAAACATCAAAACTGTTACCCGACAGGGAGTGGAAACTTCAGGTACAATAAGAGAGCACAGAGTCGGTGCAAACGTTATCATTTCTGATTTTGCACACATTAAAAAACTAAATGACCTTCTCGATGGAACATCACAATTCGACGCAGGGACACCCCTTGGATACGACGGTACTCCAACAATTTCTGGAGATAATCAGTTCGCAACAAAAAAATCAAGCGGAGACTACGCAGATACTAAAGTCAGCCTTACAGGAAACGAAACAGTCGCAGGAATCAAGACTTTCAGCTCTTCTCCAATCGTTCCAACTCCAACAACAGATTTCCAAGCAGCAACAAAAAAGTACGCTGACGATCTCGCTATCGCTGGTTCACCTAACGCCTCTACAACAGTTAAAGGTATTGTCGAAGAAGCGACATTTGCGGAAGTTCTTGCTGGAACGGATACAGGAGGAACTGGAGCGAGAAACTTCGTAGTACCTTCCCTTATCACTATTCCTCAGGAGTTTGTAGCTACTGCCGGAGAAAACATAACGGCTGGAAACTCGGTATTCGTTGCCAACGGCGAAGAGTCAAAAGTAATGAACGCATTCTCTACAACTACTGGGGTTGGTTCAACTACGACTACGACTACTTGGCTGTATCAGTCTTTCACTACAGGTTCGACGACTACAAAGATTAAAAGAGTCACTCTAAACACTACAAGTAACGGTGCTGGAGGTGCTTTTACTGTCCGAATAAGAAGCTCTCCAAACGGATCAAACCTTGCTTCGGTAGGTACTGGAAACCCAGGCACTGGAACATCTGGATACGATTTTGATCTAGCTGTATCTCCTTCAACTGTATATTACATTGTTATAAGCTGGGATAACGACCTTAACCCAGTTACATGGAACGGAGGAACTACATCTTCATACTCAGGAGGTGCTTCAGGACGATCTACAAACTCAGGTTCTTCATGGACTACGCCAGACCCTACGGTTACTGGAGACTTTGTGTTCTCAGTATTTGAGACATTCACCACACAAGGTCAAATATACAGAACTTCTGCCGATAGTAGTACATATCTAGGAGGAAACTACACGGCTGGATTCATAGGATTTGCCAAAGCTACGGCTACGACTGGAAACTCTGTCACAACACAGATACAAGGCTCTTACAGAGCACTATCAAGCCTAACTGTTGCTGTTCCTTACTACCTTTCAAACACGCTTGGAGGCGTATCTTCAACAGCTGGAACTGTTTCAAAGAAAATAGGGTTCTCTTTGTCTTCAACAGAGATTTTAATTAAACACGACAACTAACATGGCATTCAACGCAACAACAGGAAAATACGAACCCGACGAAACAGTATCGTCTATTTATTCTGCAACAAACCCTACTCAAGGAATAGGAGGTTCTTCCGCATATGTAGCTCCTAATGCAAAGGACGTTGTACAAGATTGGGCTAAAGACCCTACTCTTTACAAGGATTCAAAGCCAGACTGGGCAACAGGTCTTAGTGGAAACACAACAGCAACGCCTAACGAGGCATACGGTCTAAGTTCTATCGAACAGCAAAGAATGAAGGAGCTTAGTGGTGGGCTTAACGAAGCACCTCTTACAGAAGAGCAACTATATCAAAATAAACTAAAACAGTTTCAAGGAGAAATTGACGCTGTTAATAAGATATATACTCAAAAGCTCGCAGATACAGCACGGGAAAACGCAAACCGAACAGGTTCAGCATACGCAATGCAGGCACGAGGGGGACTTCTCGGATCTGATTATGGTTCAGCCCAAGACGCAAAGACAACAGCATATAACAATGAGGTAACAGGAGGAGTTCAAGCAGAACAAAACCTAGCAATTCAAAGCATTATGGGAAATGCACGAAAAGGTGCAGCTGAGGAGCTTGCAGCGAAAAAGGCAGCTCGAGCAAACGACTACAACGAATACATCGCCCTTCTATCTTCTTCAGCAGAGAAGAAAAAAGCTCGTGTAAACACAGCCGCAGCCGCACTTGCAGCTCAGGGAATAACGCTAGAACAGCTTAGTGCACTAGACTTTACTCAGCCTGAATATGCAGGACTTGACAAGAAGGAGCTTATTGCAGCATTCAACGCGGCTAAGACTGCAAACGACAAAGAAATACTTTCACAAAAGAAAACTCAAAGCGATATCGACGTTAACACAGCAAACATTGCAAAAGGAAATCAATTCGACCTATCAGAAGGGCAAGCCCGATACGCAATCGATCCTCAAACAGGAAAGGTTACACAAATCGCTTCAAAAGCCAAGACATACGCTCCTAAATCTACAGGGGGAGGTGGATCTTCAGGTATATATGACCAGCTTGATTACAGAACTGCAAACGCTGTTCTTGCTCAAGGTGACAAGTTTGGAACGTCTGAAATCACAAAGAAATACAACAATATTATCTCAGCTTCTAACTTGATTGCCGCAGTAGACCCTAATACAAACAACCCAGCTGAGCACCAAGCACTTGTATACAACTTTGCCAAAGCTCTTGATCCTGATTCAGTAGTTAGAGAGGGAGAATATGCAACAGTTAAGAAGTATTCTCAAGGATTGGCTGACAAGTACAAGGGAGAAATCAAGCAAGCTATAAACGGTACGGGATTCTTGTCTCCGGGAGCCATTCAAGCTATTCAGGCTGCTACTGACAATAGAATCAAGGCATACGAACCTCAATACAATAACCTGAAGCAACAAACAGCTCAGAGAATCAACAACATAGCAGGAAAAAACATAGCTGACATAATCCTACTAGACTACGAAGAAGGGTACTCAGGGGCAAGACAAGCACCTAAAGGACAAGTAGTAACAGCACCAGACGGTACACAGATTGAAATAACAGAATAAACATCATGGCAATACAAATGACACGAGCAGAATACGAGGCAAAATACGGAAAAGCTCCCGTAGCTTCTTCGCCTGCACCTGTCAAAATGACTAAGGAGCAATATCTAGCAAAATACGGAACTCCTCAGCAAAAAATAACCGCCAAAGACGACACTCTTACTAAGAGTCTTATCAATGCAGGAGAAGGAGTCGGACTATCTATCGGAAACACGATTGCCGGAGTTATAGGGGGAACAGCGAAGCTTGGAGCTAAGGCTGGTATTCCAGGTGCTCAAAAGGTTGCCGACGCTACAGAAGAATATAGACAACAGGCATTCGTAAAACCAACAGAAAAATCACAACAAACAAAATCAGGTAAGGCAGGAAAAATAGTTGCCGATGTTGCACAATACATGACACCAGGGGGATTTACTGCGAACGTAGTAAAAGATACGGCTATCGCATTTGGACAATCGCAAGGAGACTTGAAATCAGCAGCAGCTTCAGGAATCATTTCGGCTGCAACTGGAGGACTTTCAAAGATACCACTCGTGAACAAGACAGCAAGTTCGTTTGTCGGAAAGATTGCACAAGGTGGGGCTAGAGAATCACAAAAGCTTGCACCTGGATACATTGCCGACGTTATCGCCGGGCTATCAGGTCAACGAGGAGAAGACAGAACAGGTTCAAAGGCTTTCATTCCAGGCACAGGAACTGTTGTAGGAAGAAGCATACGAGCGATTCCAGAAACAGTAGCACTTGCACAAAAGGCGAAACCAAATCCACAAGGAATCATGCAACGTGTTGCACGAGTTACTAAGGGAGACCAGGTAAAGTTCAAGAACATGACAGGTCAGGATATTGGGGAATATCTTGTTAAAAAGGGAGACTACGGAAACCCTGAGAAGATTATTGAAAAAAACTACAATCGTTTCACGGAATCAAAGGCTCTTGCAGACGCTGAGCTTGCAAAGCTTCCAGGCAAATACAAGGATAAGGCAGTTAAGACTGCACTAGACGACTTGTTCAAAAGAGAGAAAGTTGTGTCTACTCCAGGTGCGATGTCAGAAGACTTTGCACGAGTGAATGACCTTAGACTGAAACATGCCACAGACGGATTGACAATGAGTGAAATCAACGAGGCAAAGAGAATCTACGAAAGAAACATCAAGGTTGAGTACGGGCGAGAAAACAAGAGAATGGAAGTAGCACGAGCAACAAACGTTGACAACGCAATCAGAAAATTCCAATTCGGTCAAGCTAAAAAGCTTGGACTAACAAACCTAGACGAAATCAACAAGGAGACTCAGGCTGCGAGATTTATCGCTGACAAACTTTCAAAACAATACGCAGGTCAGGCAGGAAACAACGCATTCACGCTGACAGACTGGGTTGCTATTTCAGGAGGAGATCCTACATCAGCCATTCCACTTTATTTGACTAAGAAGTTTTTCGGAAGCAAGACTGTACAGTCTAAGATAGCTAAGGCATTCGCCCCAGCACCTGAAGCTCCAATATCTGCAAAATATGGAGGAGTTACAGGACTTCCTGCCCGAGTAGAGGGAGTTGACTATAGTAGAAAGCCAGTAAATAACGTAACGATCGATCCTAAGACAGGAAAAGCAGTAGGTGGTTTCAACTTGCCACAAAACGTATCTAAGACAGACCTAGGAATCGACGAGGTTGCAGGAGCAAACATAAACCGACAGCAATATCCACAACAAAGACTAGCATTGCCTGCTGGAGGAGAATCTAAATATTATAATGCTTCAACACAAAAACTACCTACAAGTGCTAGAGAATCTAGCCTAGGTCTTGACGCAGTAAGAAATGCCACAATTAACAGACAGCCAAGCTCGAAAGTGCTAGAGCTTCCAAGTGGAGAAGGTAAAAACTATAGTAATCAAAAAACTATACAGCTTCCAAGAAGTATAAGAGAAGATAATTTGGGATTGAATGAAGTGAGAAATGCTACTATTCGTACCACGCCATCACTGCCACGATCACCACTAAAAGTAGAATCGGAATCAGTTGCATTGCCTAATAATACACCATCGAAGCTAGATATTGCAAACAAGAGTGGAAAAATACCTGAAAACTCTAAAGCAACTGTGAACAGACACGTTGGAAACGCATTCAACATATTGAATGACCCTGACATGCACGAGTTTATTGCTGCTGATCCAAAAGGATTCATAAAGTCAACATTCGACGATATCGTAATGGGTCTAAAAGGAGAGGGACATATCAAGGAAGCCGAGATATTATCAAAACTAGACATAGAAGATGTTACATCTCTACCTACTTTGAACGCTAAGATTGAAGAAGCTCTGAATAAGTCTACTTCGAAGGCAAGAAGTGTACCTAAGCGTGCTCCAATAGACGATAGGCTAGATTCTCTTAGTGCAATGATTGATGACTTTTCAACACCAAAAATACCTAAGAAAAAATAATGAATCCACAACAAATACCACAACAAGAAAATAACGTAGAGCCAATTCTAGAGGCTACTTTGCAAAATCAGCACGAGGGAAACCAAGAGATTGTAAAGAACCTAGAGACTCTTATCGTACAAGGTCAGGAAAACAACACTGAGCCTATTTTGGAGCACCAGCTTGTTGCACTAGATGGTATTAAAAATGGTATTGATTCAATGAACAAGAGCAACACCGAAAAGAAAAAAAGAATAGAGGAAGAGGAGGAAGAGGACGTGAGTGGTGCTCAGCTTATTATCAAGGGACTTCGTGGTAAAACTGGACCTCAAGGTGAACAAGGTGAGAAGGGCGACAAGGGTGAGAAGGGCGACAAGGGTGAAGACGGCTCTGACGGTATTGATGGGGTTGATGGTCTAAACGGAATTGATGGTATTGATGGAAAAGATGGAAAGGACGGGCGAGATGGTATTGATGGAAAAGATGGAAAGGACGGTAAAGATGGGGCTTCTGCAAGCATAGAGGAGCTAGAAAAGATAGTTGCAAAAAATCTTCCTAAGCAAAAAAAAGTAAGATTCGAGGATCTTGAAGACAAGCCTGATATCGAGGAAATGAAGCAAGACATGGCAAAAATATTTGCGCGTGCTTCTAAAACCGTATCTCTAGTAGAGCTAGATGACGTAGATTACTCTGGACTTTCAAAGGTCAATGGTAAATATGTTCTAGGAAGCGGTGGTTCAGGAAGCGTTGCTTCTGTAACAGGTACAACAAACAGAATCACTATCGGAGGAACTGCAGCAAACCCGACTGTTGACATTGCGGCTACATACATAGGACAGACATCAATCACAACACTAGGAACTGTAACATCAGGTACATGGAATGGAAGCACAATCGGAGTGCAATATGGAGGAACTGGAGCAACAACACTCACAGGTCTTGTAAAAGGAAACGGAACTTCTCCATTTACTGCTGCTGTTGCCGGTACTGACTATCAAGCCCCTATAACTCTGACAACAACAGGAACATCAGGTGCTGCAACATTTGTAGGAAACGTATTGAACATTCCAAACTATGCCTCAGGAGGAGGTACAGGAGACGTTGTAGGTCCAGCTTCTGCGACAGACAACGCACTTGTGCGATTCGATAACACAACAGGAAAGCTGATACAGAACAGTAACGCAACATTGAGTGACGCGGGCGACCTGTCACTTACAGGTAAATTGCTTGTAGGTGCAAACAAATATGCCTTTGCATATGACGCTTCTCCTCTTGCCGGATTGTTCTTCAATACTACATCTTCAGCATTCCAATTTCTCGATACAGCAGGAGCTACTATTCTAAACATCGGAGTTGCAGGTGCTGCCTCATTCACATACGGAGTAAACGTTCCGTCTCTAAACGTATCAGGGGCTACAGCTTCTACGATAGCGATATTTGACGGATCTAAAAACCTAATAAGTGCTGCTACAGCGACATATCCATCACTTACAGAGCTTACATACTTGAAGGGCGTAACATCAGCTATCCAAACGCAAATCAATGCCAAAGGAGCTGGTACAGTTACTTCGGTTACTTCTGCAAACTCAGACGCAACAATCACAAACACTACTACAACTCCTGTAATCACAATCGTGTCAGCACCAAAATGGACTACAGCGAGAAACCTTGCGGGGAACTCTGTAGACGGATCAGCTAACGTTGCATTTGCCAACAAGTTCATTGTTCAAGGAACAAGTGACGCTGGTCTTTCAGCCGCACAATTCCTTGGAGCTCTTGGAACAGGAATTGTAAAAAACACTACGACAACTGGTGTACTTTCAATTGCTGTAGCCGCAGACTTTCCAACACTAAACCAAAACACAACAGGTTCAGCTGCAACACTTACAACTCCTCGAGCAATCTACGGAAACAACTTTGATGGGTCTGCTGCACTTACACAGATAATTGCCTCAACATACGGAGGAACAGGTAACGGATTCACTAAGTTTTCTGGTCCAACTACAACAGAAAAGACAAAGACGCTTCGAGACGCTAACGATACGATTCTAGAGCTTGGAGGTTCATACACACCGACAGGAACTTGGACTTCGCTAACAATGGTTACGCCTGTTCTAGGAACACCAACATCAGGAACGCTTACAAACTGTACAAACCTTCCAATATCTACTGGAGTTTCAGGTCTTGGAACAGGAGTCGCAACATTCCTAGCTACGCCATCTTCTGCAAACTTGCTAGCGGCACTTACTACTAAAACTGGTACAGGAAACGCCGTATTTGGAACATCTCCTACGATTGCAACGCCTACAATTACTTCGATCGTAAACTCAGGAAACACAATCACGATTCCGTCAGCAGTGAGTGACACGCTTGTAGCTAGAACTTCTACAGATACCCTTACAAACAAGAGAGTCACGGCAAGAACAGGAACTACAACATCAACAGCAACGCCTGCAATCAACACCGATAACGTGGATTTCTACTCTATCACAGCACTTGCTGTTGATATTACCGGATTCACAATGTCAGGAACTCCAACTGAAGCACAGAAGCTATGGATTGCCATCACAGGAACTGCGACAAGAGCCATCACGCTAGGTTCTTCATTCGAAGCTTCTACAGTAGCACTTCCAACTACAACGTCAGGAACAAACAGACTTGATATTGGGTGCGTATGGAACACCGTCACATCAAAATGGCGAGTTGTCGCAGTAGCATAGCATTAGGCGGTGGTAACGTATCCACGAAGTCCT
>Ga0247816_10000152_pt1 | contig 40608 bp, 40 predicted proteins | sample UWRJL209509C1_FD_179930 | JGI IMG/M metagenome (GOLD analysis project Ga0247816, IMG submission 179930) | Plant litter microbial communities from Arlington Agricultural Research Station in Wisconsin, United States - UWRJ-L209-509C-1 | ecosystem: Environmental > Terrestrial > Plant litter >...
ATGGGTATACATGATTACAGTAATAATTGCCGGAGGGTCTGGTACACGATTGTGGCCGCTCTCAACAAGTGACTATCCAAAACATCTTTTAAAATTAACGGGTGACCGAACACTCTTGCAGTCTGCGTACGACCGAGCGGTTCGCGTGGGTGAGACTGTCTACGTTGTAACAGAGGCGGGTCATGCACAACACGTCAAAGACCAGCTCCCTGAACTCACAGACGAGAATTTTTTGATCGAACCGGGTCGTCGAGGTACGGGTAACTGTATTGTCTTTGCACTTGATGTCATTGGTCGTCGCCACGATCGCAGTGAGCCAATCGCCTTCGTTCACTCTGACCACAATATTCGAGATATCGAAGGGTATGCGCGTTCACTTTCGACCGCTGCTGATGCTTCAGTAAAAAGCAATAAGGTAACACTAATTGGGATCGAGCCGACATTTCCAGCGACTGGGTTTGGCTACATTGAGCGTGATCACGAAGTTCCTGAAACCGATGCGTTTGTTATTGATTCGTTTAAAGAGAAGCCTGATTTTGATACGGCAAGTAAGTATGTAAAGGCGGGTAACTACCTCTGGAACTGTGGTTACTTCGTTGGTTCTGTGGATACTTTCCTCACCGAGATTGAGCGAGTTGCTCCGAATCTTCAGTCAAGCTACGATGCATTGAACGCCGTTAGCGAACCTCTCGGAGATGCATATAACGAAGCGTATCTTTCTCTTGAAGACCTCGTTATTGACTATGAGCTTGCTGAAAAGTCAGATAACCTTGCGGTTGTTCCTGCAAACTTTGACTGGATGGACATTGGTTCATTCAAGGATCTTCATGAAGCAAATGATTCCGATGAAGCGGGCAATTTCTTTAGAGGAAAAGCAATCTATGACGATGAGCTTGAGAACGCTTATATTCAGAATGAAGAAGAAAAGCCGGTTGTTGTGATTGGACTTGATAATATTGTCGTCATCAACACGCCAAATGGTATTTTGGTTGCACGCAAAGATTTGAGCCAGAAGGTAAAGGACGCTGTTGCAAAAATTAAAGCTGACCAGGAGTAATAATGAAAAAAGTTTTAGCATTTGACCTCGATGATACGCTTGCTGTCACAAAATCACCAATTAGTGACCAGATGGCAGAGGTTCTCAGTAGCCTCCTTGAACATTTTGATGTGTGTATTATTTCTGGCGGGCGTTACGAGCAGTTCCAAACTCAGGTTATCGAACGACTTCATGTTAATCCACACATTCTTAATCGACTCCACCTCATGCCAACATGTGGGACGCGATACTATCGCTACGATGAGCTTAATAAAGAGTGGCAGCTTCAATATGCAGAAGATCTGACAGAAGACCAGAAAAAGCTCATTATTGATACGCTTGAAACTTCAGCGAAGGAGCTTGGTCTTTGGGAAGAAAATCCAGCCGGCGATATTATTGAAGATCGTGGAAGCCAAATTACGTTTTCTGCACTTGGCCAAAAAGCAACGCCAGAAGATAAGTATGCCTGGGATCCTAGTGGCTCTAAGAAGATGAAGCTCCGAGATCTTGCTGCGTTATCACTCCCTGGACTTGAAGCACGTGCTGGCGGATCAACGTCGATCGATGTGACTCGTGAAGGTATCGATAAGGCATATGGAATGCAGAAGCTTATTGATGCGCTTGATATCTCTAAGGATGACATCTTATTTTTCGGCGACAAGCTACAAGAAGGTGGCAACGACTATCCTGTAAAAGCAATGGGCGTTGACTCACTTGAAGTAGAGGGCTGGGAAGATACTGTCGGGCGACTTGAGGCTATTCTTACCCTCATTAAGTAGGGTTGAATAGATTAACGTTTGAGTGGCGCTGCGTCACTCACAATCTTACTCATCTTCGTTGCAAAGAATCCTTTATCGAATCGCTTGGCTTTTCGGTGAAGGGTTGCGGGCAAGAATGAGAGTGTTTCAAACCGTTGGATAGCTTTTACGAGGCTATCCACTGTTTGTTTTTGGAAGAGGACGCCAGTTTCGCCGTCTTGGATAATGTCGAGGGCACCACCTTTGGCGTAGGCAATAACGGGCGTACCGGCGGCGAGGGCTTCAACGGCCGAGATACCGAAATCTTCTTCGTTCGGGAAGAGGAATCCTTTGGCTGATTGGGCGAGTTTCACGAGTTCTTTGTCGCTGACGCGGCCAGTGAAGTGAATGGTCGGGCCGGCGAGGGCTTTGAGACGCTCTGTGTCGGGCCCGCTGCCGATAACGGTGAGTTGCGCACCTAATTTGTTGCAGGCCTCAATAGCAAGGTCAAAACGCTTGTAGGGGACATGGCGACCCCAGAGTACATAGCCGCTCCGCTCCCCTTTTGGTGGCGGAGTGAATCGCTGTACATCAACAGGTGGATAAACGACCGTGCTTGGCTTGTCGTAGTACTGCTTGATTCGTGCTTGGGTGATGGTTGAGTTGGCGATAAAGATATCAATATCTTCGATCGATTCAAGATCTTTCTTGCGCATTTGTTTGACGAAGAAGGGAATGAACGGGCGAATAAATAGGGTGAGCGGGCCGAAGTTAAATTCTTTACGGAATTCTTCGTAGTGGCTCCAGTAATAGCGAACCGGTGTATGGATGTAGGAGATATGAATTTGGCCTGGGCGAGTTTTGCGAACTGCTTTTGCCTCGGCGCTACTTGAACTGATAACGATGTCAAATTCGGAGAGGTCGAGTTTGCGGAAGGCTTTGGCACGAGCGATTGGCCAGAGGACATGCTTGTAACGGAGCGCTTTTGGCAACTTCTCTTGGAGGTATGTGGTGCGGACGTCAATCTTGCTGAATGCAGGCATTTTTTCAGCATCATACACGGATGTATATATTGGTGCTTTCGGGAAGAGTTTATGAATCTCTAAGACGAGCGGTTCAGCGCCACCCATGTTGGTGAGCCAGTCGTGGACGATGACGACTTTTGGTGCTGCCATTTATTTTGCTCCGCGGCCTTTAACGACGATGAGGGCTGTTTTGAAGAGGATCTTAATATCGAGCCAGAAGGTCCAGTTTTGTGCATAGAAGAGTTCGAGTTCGATGCGATCATCGAAGCTGAGTTCGCTTCGGCCAGATACTTGCCATAGACCAGTCATACCCGATTTTACGCTGTGAAGCAGTGAGGTACGACCTTTTGCGAGTGACACTTCTTGAGGAAGAATAGGGCGAGGGCCAACGAGGCTAATATCTCCCTTGAAGACGTTGAAGATTTGTGGGAGTTCGTCGATTGATGTTTTACGGAGGAATGCGCCAAAACGAGTAATGCGCGGATCGTTCTCAACTTTACGATTTTTCTCGTATTCTTTTGCAAGATCTTCACGGTCCATTTCACGGAACTCAAGCGCCGCGTCTTTGCTGCCAAATTTTGAATCCATACTACGGAATTTAATAAGACCGATTGGCTGCGAGAAGCGGCTGAGGCGTTTGCTCACGTAAAAAGCGGGGCCACGATCGGCGATTCGTTTGATGATGAAGATCGCAAGAAGGAATGGTGAAAGGACGACGATAAGGATTGTGCTGACGATGAGATCGAAGACTCGCTTCAGAATTGCGCCCCAACCGGTGAGTGGCGTTTGGTAGACGGTAATCATTGGGTAGCCAACAAAAACGTCGACGGTATTTTTACCTGAGTAAAACTCTGCTTCTGCGGGGATAAAACTGTAATCGATATGGTGTGTTTGTGCAGCAGAGAGAATTTTTTGATTTCGTTCAGGGTTTTCGTACAGGTCTGTTTGGATAATTGCAGTAATGTTGTTAACTTCGATATCTTTTAATGCGGATTCAACCATTGAATAATGGTGTGCCTGGTAGGAATCGGGCAGGATCTTTTTGGGGCCAGCAATCGCGACGACGCTGTATCCGCTGCGTGGCGTGTCGGCAAGTTCACGGGCGATATCATTGGTAGCGCCTGAAGATCCAATCAACAGGACTCGTTTTATTCCACGACCGTAACGGAACATCATCGTGCGGACAAAACGCATGACTTCGCGGACGAAGACGATGAGAATGAATGAAGCCGCGAGTGCATAGAAGGCGACGAGACGAGCCGGGAAGACTTCTTTATCACTAATGTATTCCCATCCAATCACGAGGAGGATGCCGATGAACGAACCGATAGCGATCTTGCCCCATTCGATGAGTCGTCGTTGGTAGGTGTTTGGCTTGTAGAGGCCAATTAACGCGAAGACGAGAATCCAGAAAGGAACAATGAGTAAGAAGGTGAGGAGGTAATCGTAAGCGTAGATATTATGAAGGAGCGGGCGAGGGTCGTATTGTACGCGGGCAACGTACGCCAAAACGAAGGCAGTGATCAAGACAAGCGTGTCGACGACGATGAGGATAAAACTGTAGAGTTTTGAATTTCGACGGAGCATAAGTGCTGCTTATTATATCATTTTCTCACCTTGTGTGACGTATAATAAAGGGATATGTCAGATGATTACATGAAGATAGCAATCTTTCAAAAGAAAGAAGTCCGCAAGCAGCTCCATAACGGTGAATGGTGGTTTGTTTTGAGTGATGTTGTGACTGTCTTGACCGACTCTGCTAACCCTTCTCAATACCTCAAGCGTCTGCGCCAGCGTGATGCTGAGCTTGCCGCCCTTTTTGATCCTGTGGAAAAAGGGGGGGTACAAATTGTACCCCCCCTTGCCTTGGTGTTTGAGACATCGGGTGGTAAACAACGACTCCTTTCTTGGAATACCGAAGGTATTTTTCGATTAGTACAGTCTATTCCTAGCAAACGGGCAGAACCATTTAAGCGATGGCTTGCAAAGGTTGGGTATGAGCGTGTTCAAGAAATTGAAGACCCTGAGCTCGCCCAAAAACGCATGAAAGCAATCTATAAAGCAAAGGGATATGACGATGCTTGGATTGAGCGTCGTGTGCGAGGTATCGCAATTCGACAAGAACTTACTGACGAGTGGGATAAACGCGGTGCGTCGTCCAATCTTGATTACGCAATTTTAACTGCAGAGATCTCGAAGGCGACATTCGGCGTAACTCCAAGTGAGTATAAGAAGATAAAAGGCTTAAAGCGTCAAAACCTTCGTGACCATATGGGCGACCTTGAACTCCTATTTACCCAATTGGGCGAGGCGGCAACAACTGAAATTGCAAAGACAGACAATACACAAGGGCGTGCCCAAAACCTTGACGCTGCTCGGCGCGGTGGTTCGATTGCGGGTGTTGCGCGCAAACAGCTTGAAGAAGAAACGGGAAAACCTGTGGTGAGTGGGGATAACTATCTAGATACCACTCCCCGGAAATCGTTAGAGGAATAATTTATAGATGAAGAAACAGTCATCATCACTTCTTGATAAACTATTTATTGGCACACTACTGGTAGTGTTTGGTGGCGTTATTTTGCACGCGCCGTTAACTGTTGGGTTGCAAACACTTTTTCCTGATGCCGCTTTAGGTATTAAGGCCTGGAAAGAAGTGGTTTTGGTTATTGCCAGTCTCCTCTTGATGGTGATTTTGACCGTTCGTAATAAGTGGTCAATCCTGAAGAGCCCGATATTCTATGTGATTGCGGTGTATGCCGTGCTGCACCTGCTGTTGATTCCATTCTTCGCCACGGGTACTGCTTCAGTGGTGAGCGGATTGATGATCGATCTTCGCTACATTCTTTTCTTTGTGCTGGTCTATGCTGCGGCTCGCATGTATCCGCAGTTCTCGAAGCAGTTTATATGGGTCGGAGTTGCTGGTGCGTTGGTGGTGATGATTTTCGCTATTCTTCAGTTGACAGTGTTGCCGTATGATATTTTGAAACATATCGGCTACGGTGTTTCGACGATTATGCCGTTTATGACGGTTGATGAGAACATGGATTTCATTCGTATTAATAGTACGCTGCGCGGACCAAACCCACTTGGGGCGTATGCAGTAATTGTATTGGCAGTTGCGGCAGCGTTCTTGTTGACCTCAAAGCGAGCGTTAAAGAATCGTGCTGGGGTTATTATTGCGATCGTTTCAGTTGGTGGTGCGATGGCGTTATGGGCAAGCTATTCGCGAAGTGCATTGGTTGCAGGTGTGGTTGCATTGGCAATTATTGCATTAGTGACTGTGGCGCGACGATTGCCGCGATGGGTGTGGATTACGCTGTGTGTAGTTGCGCTTGGGTTAGCCGGTGGATTGTATGCGGCTCGTGACACACACTTTATTTCACACGTTATCTTGCACGAAGATCCGAACGAAGGGAATGACACGAATTCAAATGATGGACACGTTGAATCGTTAGTTGATGGAACTGATCGTATGATGAGTCAGCCGATTGGTGGGGGAATTGGAAGTACCGGGTCAGCATCACTTTTGGGCGATAACCCGTTGATTATTGAAAATCAGTACCTATATATTGCGCATGAAGTGGGTTGGCTGGGGATTATCCTCTTTGGTGTCTTGTTTGTGATGTTGCTCAAGGGACTATGGAAGAAGCGAAAGAATTGGTTGGCGCTGGGGATCTTTGCCAGTGGTATCGGCCTTGCGTTGATTGGGTTGCTTTTGCCGGTTTGGGCAGATGATACAGTCTCGATTGTTTGGTGGGGACTGGCTGCACTCGCACTTGCGGGAAGTAATGAAAAGCAAGCTCGAAAAAAGTAGCCAAAACAGACTAGCAATGACATTCATCTCCCTGCTATACTAAAGCCACACCACATATCGCTTATGCGACGTATATCTCTTATATCAAACAACAACACTGTAAAAAATATGAAAAACGACTTTATTCCACAACGAGATACTCTCCCAGCGCAACGAGCGATGGTTAATTATCGTCCGAATGGGTCGATTGAGCCGATTCGGCGAACTGAGGGTGATACGATTATTCGCCCGGGTGAGCGAGTTGTTTCGATGCCAACAGTTCAGGCTGTACAAACACCCGAGGAGCAAACAATTGTTGTGAAGAAGACATCGAAACCAACATCGGTAGCGATCGAATCGATCAAGGTGCCAGTTCGGATAACAAGAAGGCCGCGCATTGTAAAAACCACGCCGGCATCTCAGCAGATTGTTCACCCCGCATATCGGTCTCATGAAATTGACGAACTCTTTTTGAAGATAACCGCAATTGAAGCTGAGGGATCAACCGGCTCACCAAGCTCGGTTCTTAAAACCGTTAGTACTCCTTCACCAAAGAAATCATTCAGAGTGCCTCGCTATATGTTTGCAGTCCTTGCTGCGGCATTGGTATTAGCAGGCGCTGGCTACGCAAGTGTCGATACATTACTGACCAATAAGCAGGTAAAAGAAGTTGCCACACAACGTGCTGGCGAACCGGCCGTTGCTGGTGCGAGCTCACAGGCAATTCCGGCTGAGGGTGGAGACGAGAGTGATGTCACACCAAGTGCGATCGATGCATATACTGTTGCAGCTGATCAACCAAGGGTTTTGACGATTGAATCGATTGGTGTTCGCGCACGCATTTTGCCGATGAGTGTGAATGCCGATGGTGCGATGCAAGCACCGATCAATATTTTTGATAGCGGCTGGTTTGGTGGCAGTTCAAAGCCAGGAACTCCAGGTGCTGCGGTTATTGATGCGCACGCGAGCGGGGCGACTCGCGAAGGGCTATTTGCGTATCTTGATACACTCTCAAAAGGTGATCGCATAGGTGTTGAGCAGGGTGATGGTACAAAGCTTACCTACGAAGTGACACATACTGAAACGGTCGCACTTGATGCGTTTGATATGGCAAAACTTATGCGCACTCACAACGATGTTGCCGAAGGCCTGAACCTAATTACGTGTACCGGAAAATGGCTTGCCGAAAAGAAAACATATGATCAGCGTGTCATTGTGTACACGAAGCGAGTTTAGTGATGAGTGATCGATCGACAAAACGACAGAAAGAACTCCTCGATTACGTTGATGGGTTTATTAAAGAGAATGGCTACGGGCCAAGTTATCGCGAGATTATGAACGCGATTGGCTATAAATCGGTCTCTACGGTCGCGATTCATATTGATGGGTTGATTTCGAAAGGTTTTTTGCGAAAGCGTGATAATTCGGCACGGTCACTTGAGGTTATCGGATTGGTTGGTGGTGCGGGTGTGGCTGCGGGGCCAAAAAAACCTGCGGGTGCAACCGCAGCCAATGAACGGTGGCTTGTTGGAGCGGTGAATGAGCGGTTCTCTGTGTATGAAAATGGCAAAAAGGCTGAAATTCTTGATGAATTATACGTTTTGATTGGTTCTTTGAAGGTGCTCGGTATGGATGATGCGTATCTTGCGGCGCGTTCGAAGCTGATGAGCTTAAGTCGGTAAATGTAACGCTCGGCCTGCGGGTCGTTTTTTATGTGAACAGGGGAGACTTCGTGATTAAGCAGAAGCACTCTATAATAGAGGGCAGATGAAGTTGGGACATATAGCTACTCGGGCGAAGGGACACGCAACGACGGCGGCGAAAGCTGTGCACCGACACGCTTTGAGTACTCGTAAGAAAATTATTATTTCGGCGTCGGGTTTGCTGGTTGTTGGGGTGATTGTTGCACAGTTCCTCTACCCAACAGATAAGGTCGTGCTATTTGCGCAGGTTGATGGTGTCGTGGTTGGTGGTGAGGCGAAAGCCGAGGCGGTTCGAAAACTAGATGCACTGTATGCGAAAGCGACTGTTCCAGTGTATTACAACGAAGAGCCTTCGGTGAGAGCTTCACCTACTTTAAAGGATATTGGATTGACGGTGACGAATGAGGCTCGGGTTGCTGCGCTCGATTACCCTTGGTATTGGCGACTTGTGCCGTCGTCTGCGCTTTGGTACCAAGCGATCTTGCCTGTTGATGGTGTTTCGGTAACGCGGAGTGGTGATGAATTGACAGCGTATATGGCAAAAACGTTTGGCAGTGAATGTAAGATCGCGCCAAAAGATGCGTCGATTGTTGTTGAAGGCGATGCTTTGAAAGTGGTTTCGGCGACTTCGGGTGGAACGTGTGATTATGCTGAGTTATATGGGGCGCTCGAGAAGGTCACGGCCGTTCCTGCCCCCGAGAAGATAACAGTCAGTGGGACAGTCATTGCTCCGGCTGTTGATGATGCGAAGGCGAAGACGGTGCTCGATAGCGTGGTCGCTCGAGTGGGTGAAGGCGTTGCGATACAGGTTGAGGGGAAGCAAGAAAGTATCCCGCGGGCGAAGGTGTATGAATGGCTTGAATTCACTGTTGTGGACGGGGTGTTGGTGAGCTCTGTGAACGGCGAGAAGGCGGGCGCGTGGCTTGTTGAAACGTTCGGTGCGCGACTTGCGGTAAAACCTGGCGTGACAACAGTGACGACTCGTGACTTCGTGGAGATTTCGCGTGTTTCTGGCCCAAATGGGCGAGCGCTCGATACTAGTGCAACTATTGTGCAGTTGACTCAGTTTGTTCGTGGCGAGAACGATAGTGTGGTTGCGGTTGGTCGAGTTGTGCCTGCGACAATGGCGTATACTCGCAGCTACAGCGCAACTGATGCTGGCCTGAACGCCCTTATGGAACATTTTGCGCAATCACACCCCGGTACGTATGGAATCAGCCTGATCGAGCTCTCTGGTGCTCGCCGCCATGCTAATTACAAGGGCGATACCCAGTTTACGACTGCCAGCACCTATAAGCTTTTTGTTGCGTATAGTGCGTTGTTGCGAGTTGAAAGCGGTGCGTGGAACTGGAGCGATCAAATTGCTGGTGGGCGTAACCTGACGCAATGTTTTGATGACATGATTGTGAAATCTGATAACCCCTGTGCCGAAGCGATGTTGAAGAAGATTGGGTTCCAGGCTATTACCAATGAAGCACGAGCAATTGGTGCGACCAAAACATCTTTCCTCGGGAGTGATGGTGTAAAATCGACTGCTCAAGATGAGGCATTGTTGCTGAGCTTATTGCATAGTGGGCAGATTCTTGCTCAGCAATCGAGCCGGGATGTTTGGACAAATGCTTTGAAGCGAAACGTGTATCGCAAAGGGGTTCCTGCGGGAGTTCCGGGTATTGCCGTGGCGAACAAAGTTGGGTTCCTTGATGCCCTTCTGCATGACGCCGCGATTGTGTATAGCCCATCAGGCACGTATGTTCTGGTCGTTTTGACGAACGGCTCAAGCTGGGCGAATATTGCTAAGCTCGCCTCACAACTCGAAGCCCTCCGAAACGGCACTTGACCAACACTGGTCAGGAACGGTATAATAGCGCTTGTATTCCGACGTAGCTCAATGGTGGAGCAAGAAGCTGTTAACTTCGAGGTTGCTGGTTCGAGTCCAGCCGTCGGAGCCAAATAAAGAAGACCCGTTAGGGCCTTTTTTATTTGGCTTTGCTGTTTGAGTGGAATCAGCAACTGCGGCGCGAAGCGATGCTTGGTTGCGGTTCGAACATGCCCGGCGAATCCTGATTCGCGAACCGGCGCATGACGCAGTATAACGAGGAGCAGGGCGGGAAAGTTTACTTACCCAAACGTGACGATGATAGACGGAGTAGTCCAGCTGTCGGAGTCATGAAGGAACCTTTAAAATGTTTAAGATCGGGCCTTGTATCTAGTTTTTGTTTGCTTCTGTTAAACTTCTTGATGATTTTCAATTTATAGAATTGGTAAAATAAAATCTAAAATGTCTCCCCGATTCTCTGCACTAGACAGCAATAATATAATATTTTGTGGTACTATAAAATAATTAACTTACACGAGGTTTGATAGTAATGAGTGAAGCTAATCATGAGAGTGCCGCATCTATAGAAAAAGATTCGAGGCAAATTAGCGATTTGCAAGAAATTTCAGATTATGTACGTCGCGATGCATTCGAACTTATTCGTCATGCGAAAACAGGGCATATTGGTGGTTCGTCATCGTCAGTTGAGCTCCTTGTGTCTTTATACTTTGGTGGTGAATTTATCTTCGATACTCATGACTCAAAGAGCGAAGCCCGAGATCGAGTGCTCATCCGTGGACATGAGGGCCCTGTGCGGTACCCTATCTTTACCCTAATGGGCTACATGGATAAATCAGAACTTTCAACATATAGGCAATACGGCTCGCGTTTACAAGGTCATGAGGACATGCATGTTGCACCAGGGGTTGATATTACACCAAGCGGGTCATTAGGCATGCTTCTTTCCTACGGAGTGGGCGCCGCTGTGGAGCTAAAAGAGTCAGGAAGAGACAATAGTATTATTGTGTACCTCGGCGACGGAGAAGAGCAGGAAGGCAATGTCAGTGAAGCCGCTCGACATGCAACAACCCTTCCGCTCGATAATCTTATATGTGTTATCGATAAGAACGGGAAGCAATTATCTCGCCCTACAACAGATGCGGATGGCTCTGCTGATCTTGCAAAAATTTGGGAGGGGTATGGCTGGGATGTGCTTACTATCGAAAATGGCCATGATATTCCTTCAATTCTCAGTGCTTACAGGAAAGCTAAAGCTAGTACGAAACCAATTTGTATCATTGCAAATACTGTAAAGGGGTACGGAATCTCGGGTGCTGAAGATCACTACAGCGGGTATCACACAGTAAGTGTGACAGATAAGGGTGCGCTTGATATGGCAATCGATGAACTTAACGTAAAGCTGGCAAAAACCGGTGCACAGGAGAGAGTGTCACACCATGCACAGACACTTGTCGGCGAGCCTCGTAAACCCGCAAAGGTATTGCCGGAATATTCAGCCGAAGCGTACCAACTCTCTTATGAGGGTAATGAACATTTAGATCTCGATACAGCAAGGGATCGATTCTACAAGGACTTGGGTAGGCAAATTGTCGCAAGGGCGAATACAGCACCTTTCTATATGCTGAGTCCAGATTTCGTAAAAGTGCCTGATGAAAGTGAACTTGAAGTCAAGAACTATGCACGGTTCTATAACACTGGTATTCGCGAACAGCACACTATTGCAATGGCACACGGTATATCTGTCACTAATCCAGACGCCCGCATACTAGTTCATTACTGGGATTCTTTTGCATTCCGTGCAATGGATCAAATGAACGCCGCTGCGCAAGGTGGGAGTAGTATGCTTATTACGGGTGCGAATGCCGGCTTATTCCAAGAACGTAATGGCGGGACCCACCAATCAGTTGGACAGCCTGGTGGGCTTTTGCAGATTCCAGGACTCACGATGTACGAACCGGCAGATGTACGTGATTTGTATAACGTATTTTCACACTCGCTCACACAAAACAAAGGCATAGACTTTGCGAGACTGCATGCACGTTCGTTTAAACCACTTGAGCGAGAGTCGGGCGACGCATACAATATCGATGCATACTTGACACACATGTCTGATAAAAGGCCAGACATTACTTTTGTTGCGAGTGGGGCGCCAGTGCGAAACAGTATTCAAGCTGCTCATATCCTTGAGTCTGAGTATGGCGTGACGTCAAGTGTTATTAATGTGATTAATCAAAATACACTCGAACAAAGCCTGCCGGGCAAGCTTCATGAGGGGGTTCCCGTAGTGACTGTCTACAATGGTAATCCGCGCATTCTTCAGTCGAGTGTGGCACGTGCCGTGATGTCGTCCGAAGAGATTGCAAAACCTTCTCGAATCACAGGACTCGGATTTGAGTATGGAACGACAGGGAAAATTGATGAACTTGAGCGTCACATGGGTATTGATGCGGAAAGCTTGGTTCGAGAAGCATTAAAACAATTGAGCGAGCGTAAATCATGAATGACACGCTATTACTAAGTGGCGCAAGTTTAAATAGTCGAATGTGGGCTCAGGGATTGCTAGATAGTTTGGCTGCGGCTGGTGTTGTAGTTACCATGTTTGAATATGAGCACTGGGGAAATGGCGGGCAACTTGTTGTCGAAAAAGAAGCCAAAAGATTATGGGCATTTCTTAATGAGAACCCTTCCCTTACAAAAGTCATCGCTAAATCAGCAGGGTCAATTGTAGCAATGCATGCCGAACAAACCGCAGAAGCGATTGTAAAAAATATTTTTATTGGTATACCTATTGAATATGCAAAAGACCATGACATACGACTTGAATCTCTTGTAGCTAAAAACCAGACAGCTACGTTGTGTATTCAAGCAGAGAGTGACCCCATGGGTAGTTACGAGCAGGTGAAGGACTTAATTGCGGACAATGCCAATATGAAGCCGGTCTGCATTGAGGGTAATGACCACCAGTATCCAGATCTAGAAGGGCTTGTTACGAGAATTACGGAATACTTGGCCGAGTAGCGCATTAAACGCGAATCCGTTCTCATCTTTTGTTCTATTTGAATTGAAAAGAAAATCAATACGAGTACGATAGTCTTTCGACATGCTCCACGTGGCATCTTTCTCTAACCTCGCGTGACCCTCTGCACCACGTTGTGAAATGAGACGCTCGGCTCGTATGTTATAAGGAAGCTCAATATGCAGCACGGTAATAGTGGATGGGTCATAGTGTGCCTCGAGAGATTGCACGTCTTCTAGTGAGGGATAGCAACAGCCCACAAGGAAATTACCGATTTGCAAGATTTTTTTGTATACTGCGACGTCGTGACCGTAGCGGTTGTTATATATACTGCCTTCCTGCCAGTCTTCAGCAAGGGATCTTTGTCGGTCAAATTCTGCATCATTTACAAACAAGTATTCGGTATCTGTGTCGGTTGTTCGCCTTGGACGCGTCGTGAAGTCTTTTAGATAACGAAGTTGTTCAGGGTATTCTGCAAGTGCATCGTGAATGAGTGTGCTTTTTCCTACACCAGAAAGTCCTGCAAGTAGGATGATGCCGCCTGGATGGCTGTATTCGGGTTGGTGGTGTCTCCGTTCGCTCATGTGGAATTGTGGTATGATTGCTTGTATGACCAATTATGCACTAATTAGTGTTTTTGACAAGCGGGGGCTTTTGCCGCTAGCAACTGCAATCAAAAATAGCGGGTACGAGATTATTACGACTGCGGGTACGGGCAAATATCTCGATGAGTATAATATTATAAATAGGGATGTCGGTACCGTATCTAAAAATCCAGATGTATTACGTGATTGTTTGCAAGCATTTAGCTTTTATATAGCCGGTGGTATCGTTTTTGATCGTCATAACTCACGACATGTCGACGAAGTGGAGCAAACCGATATACCTCAAATTGGTATAGTTGTCATGAGCATTACTGATATTGCACTGACTATAAAAAATCCTTCGGACTTTACGATACAAAATGTTGATTTAGGAGGACCAAGTACGCTTCGCGCGGCAGCTATTAATTATAAAGACGTATTGGTTGTGCCGGGAGCTCAATACTACCAGGAGGTTGCGTCCGCTATCCGCACAAATAAAGTCGACTTAGCATTTAGAAAAAAAATGGCAGTACGCACGTTTGCCGAAACCGCTTCATACGACAAAAAATTGATAGATTATCTTTCTAGCTAAGGCGTTGTGGCTCAAGTCCGTAACGTGTGCAGAACTCGGCAAATGTGTCCACCAGCTCAGCACGGCGAGAAGGTGCCAAAAGATTTTCTACCCCACTTCGTAGTCCGCTATCCGAAAGGTCTGTCGATTTAATAAAGGCAAGCTTGTTGTGAAAATCTGCGCAGGTGCGGATAGTTCCGTCGGTCGCAACCCGAGTAGTAAAGTAACCTTCTTGGCAGAAAATTGGGCAATCATTACACTCTTCAGAGCGAAGTGAGCGAGTTGTGTCCATGAGGTTAATTGTAATACCGCCAGGTGTCGTTGCGATGTATTCATGCTTGTCATCAAGTTTAAACTCATATTGACTAAGTGCCTCCATCACCTCAGCCGGTGGAACAAATTGCTGTTCAAAAAAACTTCGTTCTGAAGCGAGTAGCGGATCTTTACATACAAGGTTAAGTAACGTGAGTTGTTCAATGGCACCTGTTGCTTCACAGAGCTGGATATAGCGGTCGAGTCCTTCAAGGTTGCTGCGCATTACGACTTTGTTTGCCTTGATAGGAAGCTCTGGGTTTGTTTGTTTAACTGCTTCAATGCCGCTAAGTACTTTAGTGACGTGGCCACCAGTAATAGCTTTAAACTCGTTGTCATCGAATGTATCAAGGCTCACCGTGAGAAGGCCAAGTTCATCTGGAAACTTACCGTGCTTTCGAAGAAAGGTATTGATAAGAAGTCCATTTGTTGTGAGCCGAATATTAGTGAATCCAAGCTCCTTTGCACCTATTACAAGTTCTGGCCAGTGAGGATTAAGAAGTGGTTCCCCACCGGTGAAAGTCACACCAGAGTAACCTGCCTCACGAAGTGCCGACATGGAGCGGAGGTATTCGTCTGGAGAAATAGTCCCTTTATGCATCTCATCACTACGAAAGTCTTCCATGGAGCCTGTACGATTTTTCGAACGCTCTAAACCTGCATCGCAATAGCTACAGCGTAGGTTACACTCGCCAGCAATAGCAACACGAATTTTTCGTTCATCAATTGCATAACTATCAGTAAACTGACTTTCCATGGTTACTCCTTTTTCATTAAATCTGGCGCGAATACCTTACCTATATACGTATTGTATAGATTTGTCAACCAATAGGCGGTGTTTGGATCGCTGTCATTGAGCTTGCGCGGACATCGCTCAAGTAGGATAAACAGAGCTTTTTGAAGTTTTCCTAGTTCGATTGAGTTCACGATTTGTGATTCAATTGCGCTAATAGATTCTGGAGGCACGTCAGTTAGTTTTTGGGCGCGTGCGTTGAGTGTTTCGAGATGTTTTTTAAATCTTCGCTGTATTTTAATAATCGACCATTCCATTCGCGTATCATAGTTAAAGTCCATTGAGAGCTGTCCACCCTGCATGAGCATAAGAAGACGTGCGGTTAATCCTTCGTATTTTTCAAGTAGGTCTTTTGCAAGTACTGCCGATCCTTTTGAGGCAGACATTCTTTTGCCACCAATAAGCCCCATGCCAAGAATTGTATATTTCTTTGTTTGATATCTCTGATTCAAAAGAATACTCTCGGCGTGTATTTTCTTAGCTATCCAGTTTCTAAGATGCTCTTCTACGATAAAGTGCTCGCAGGGCAGCCATTCTATAATTGCCCGCTCGAGTTCGTTGTTCGGTTCAGTTCCCAGAGTGAGCGTGTCTAATAAATTCGTAAAAAATTCGTACGGGTTTGAATGGCTTGCTCCGTAACTGTCTCGATACTTAATATATACATCAAAAATAGAGAACAGCTCGCTATCAAACATCGGATCAACAATCCGCCCATCGTATTTTGCGCCGTAGCCAGTATCTCGCAATAAATTCCAGTCACTACGTATATTTTTTAATGATGCAAGCGGTACGTTATGCTGGTTGGGCTCGATAAATGCGGTTCGTCGAATAAGCTCAGTCGCGGCTGTTCGCCATTTAGGGTTTTCATAATCTAATGAAAGCTCGCTATTCTTGTTTAACTTGAGCACCCCGTGCTTTTTGTACGAATCAATTACTGCTCGGACAAAAGGCTCATAATCAGCATCTCCTGTTGTGTATCGATCACTATAGTCTGCATCAATATCAAGGGCACGAAGTTCTTTAAGTGTTTCGACATTGTAGTAGTTAAGAATAGTCATTGGATCATTAAATGTCGCAAGTGTCGAAATGGGCAGACCATATATAGTGTGAAAAAGTTTAACGGTCGGATCATCACTCTCTTCTGTAAGTTCGTTAGTGTGTAGAAGATCGCTAATAGTGTTGGCGACTTTATGCGCAGTATTACCGCTTAGGTGAGTAGCAATTGGAAAGTATACCTCGTTGCCTTTGAGGCGTTCATATCGTGAATAGACGTCTGCGATGACATAAATTCGGGCATGATTAAAACTGATTGGACACACAGGATAGATATATGCGGTGGAAAGGAGGTGTTTCATTGGTCTATGATAACTTGTTTCTACAGATAGCTAATATTTTATGCAACATGTTCTGTTTTCGGCGAAAGCCCTAATCGCCCTAAAGCGCGCATGTGTCCCTTTGACAACATATGAAGTGCACGTTGTCGCTCAGCTCCTTTAATAAGGCTATCCGGCAAGAAGAGTCCCATCTTGTGAATGCGATATTGACGCAGATATTTTTCATCAAGGCGACGCTGCTTGTCGCCAATAGTTGCATGATTGCCGCCCGCATTATCAATAAAGTCTGCGAGTTTAAGTACGCGGCCTTTTTGAGATTTCATAACAAGTTCGAAAGTATGTGTGGTATAGACATCTAGTTTATCTTGTCTTTCTAGAACGGGTGGGTTAGTGACAGACTCAATAATCGAAACAACCTCTTCGTTAGTAACTGCTGCGAGTGCTTGTCGTCCAATGATTGTTGCTTCTCCTCGCGTAGCCGGCTTTTCACCAGTGAGCGCCAGAACGAGGTCGCGTGGGTGATCTTCGAATGAATCGTGAAGTGGTCCGGCTGCGATAAGGTTAGGGTCGGTAATGCCGAAATCTTCAATCATATGAAGGGTGACACGCATAAGATGATCAGTATAATGGCCATTTGTGCGGTAGTCGTCGGCGTGGAGCGCAAGCCCAAGTTGGAATGCCAGCTGTACGAGATCGTTGTTAATAAGTCCATGACTTTCGAACGTATCAGTCGCACGAGCATAAAGGCCAATAGATCCAAATTGCTCTGTTACTCTTCCTAAAGACAAACCCCTGACGTGGTCAGGGGTAATGGACGCAGGGTCCATGTTGATAAGAGTATCAAAAGCAGATGGGTTTTCCATACCTAAGTATACGACGAAATGAAACGAGCTGTAAAGACCTTTGCATAAGGGGCGCTACAAATAAGGGGGGCTTTTTCTTTTTTTTGGTTACGCTTGCGTATCCTGGATTCTGCTTATATAATACCCGTCTAATGACAACTTACTCAGGTGAAAACAGATGGCTCGGAGAAAATACAATCATCGTAGCCGGTTCAGTATATCCGCAATTGGCAATGAAAGCTTCTTTTGAAATGCCCGCAGCAGGGCCGAAGCGTAGAATTCAATTGTCTGCAAAGTTGTTTGATGCAATTATTAATAACCCTAATCAGGGTCATTTTGCGACAGGTATAAATCCAGCTGAACTTGATTTAGACGGAGCTTTAAATCAGCAATTGCAAAGCGCACTAGGTAGAACGGGCTGCAATGACATTGTTGGCATAATATTGCCAGATGATTTATGGGTTGATGTTGAGCTACAAGTGGAAAAACTCTGGAATATACCACTGGCAATAGTCGATACGACTTCTTCATACCGTGCGATTATGTCGAGCTCAATTTAGTCAAATTAGTGATTGAGCCGAATCTAATTAAAGTTATAACTTCCTCTATTGTGGTGAGCGAAGCATAGATACTATGATGAAAATCATGGTGTTTTTGTTTGCGGAGACTCGCGGCGCTATAATAAGTATATTACTCAGTAAATTACCGAAAGACATAAAGATGACAAAACTGAGCGAAGTAACTATGAGCCGATGTTACTGGGCTGATACGAACGAACTGTTCGTACCGTATCACGATAAGGAGTGGGGCGTACCAACGCACGATGACCGACTGCTTTTTGAAATGTTAAATCTTGAGGGTGCACAAGCGGGACTCAGTTGGCTAATAGTATTAAAGAAGCGCGACCGATACCGCGAAGTATTTGATAACTTTGAAGCAACAAAAATAGTACATTACGACCAAGCAAAACGCGACGAGTTGCTGGTGGATGCGGGCATCGTCCGTAATAGACTGAAAGTGAATGCTGTTATTGAAAATGCAAAGACTTATTTGGACATTATCGAAAATGGCAGTAGTTTCGATGAATACATCTGGAGCTTTGTGGATGGAAAACCTCTTCAGCACAAAGATGCCGCAAAGGCAGTGGTGATTAGCCAACAAATGAGCAAGGCATTGCTAAAGCGTGGCTTTAAGTTTGTTGGGCCAACGATATGCTACGCGTTCATGCAGGCGGTTGGCATGATTAACGACCACGAGAATTATTGTTTCAGGGCTAAAGAGGTTTCGAGACTTAATTAGTTTGGTCCTACTATGTATAGTAATATTTATGGAAGTGGTAAATTATTCAGACATCGAACAATTTTATGAAAAAAATATTCTGCCTCAGTATGCTATTAAGTTCGGTCGTATAATCTGGAATGATCACGGAAAAATAGGAGAAGATACGTTTGCTCACTATTTTACAGCTAGTGGCAAAAATTATATATTAGTCTTCGAAGATTTTCCTAGTCAATCTCATTTTATCGCCGAAGATAGTGAATTTATCCCAGCACACACTAATCAGAATGGTTTAGTGAAGTATCCAGAAAGCGACGCGCCTACTCAGGAATATTTAGAAAATATAAATGGATATTTTGGTCTGTATCTTGAGGGCTGACAGCCTGAATTAAATTTTGGTAGTTTTAGATCAGGATGTGGAGTTATAGAAAAAGTTTTAAACCCTTTGGTCTATAGCTTTTCCATATATAATATTAATATGAAACAACATGAAGCGATCCTGGCGCGCGATATTATTCAAATGATTCGAGAATATAAAGACGACGCCAACGTCCTTGAATATCTTGAAAGTTTTTCTGCTTCAATTGCACGGATAGTAGAGGATACTACAGTTGTTAACTGGGATGATATTACTGGTATCTGTGACCAGCGCTACTACTCTATAAAACAAGGTAATCCTGTAGATCTCAACACGGAACTTCTTGATCAGTGCGAACGTGCGATAAGTAAGTTCTTACCAGTCTCAAATAGCTAGTTAGTAAACACATGCTAGATGTCATTATTGTCTTAGGTCGGGGTATTGAAGAAGATGGTTCTTTGCCCCCAGATCCAAAATCCCGCGTCAGAAAAGCGGCTGAGCTGTATAAGAATGGAGCCGCTTCTCTTGTTGTTATGTCGGGTGCTTGGACGTATCATTTTGATATTCATCCTACTCGGTCTGAGGCCGAGGCGATGAAAGAGTATGCTATCAAGCTTGGTATTCCGGAATCAGCAATTATTGAAGAATCGAAATCCATGGATACAATCGGAAATGTCTATTTTACTAAGAAAGACGTCGTAGAGCCTAGGGGTTTTACAAATATAGCAATCATTGCATCCGAAGATCATATGCCGCGAGTGAAATATCTTTTTGAGAAGATTTACGGTGAAGTGTACGAATTGGAGTTTGTTGTGAGTGAGCGTGTTATTGATGATGAGTCGTATGAAAAAGAGTCAGTACACGAAAATAATTCGATGGCTATTACGCATCAGTGGCTTGATTCGGTAAGCTCTGGTGACGACGCGGCTGTGTGGAAGATTATGACAATGAAGCACCCTGCATATCTGTCCGAGGGTGTTAATGGCGAGAAGCGTCAAGAGAGTGGGGTGGACCTTTATCCGAACGCACCATAGGTGACTGCTATACTATTCTCAGCATGAACACTGAACTTAAAAATCGAATCATCAAAGTATGTGACGAAAAGATACGGACGAAAGGTCAGAACGTTGGGCTGTCTTTTTACGCATTCTTTGCAAATAAAAATGAGACGCCGGAACTTTTAATGGAAGCGGCGGAGTGGTGGATTGTGACTCACAAGTTGGATCATTTTGAAAAAGCGACAAAGATAAGAAGATTAGTGGAAGAGTCGGTTAAGTAGCAAAGACGAAAGTCTTCGCTGGTTTAAACTCTTACTACCAAACACTCTAGCTTAATCCGGCGGGCATATCTGCAATCTGAGGCTTTTGCTATACTGAACGTACATGATAAAGCCATCAAGATTACAGCCGGGTGATAAAGTCGCAATAGTGAGTCTTTCGAGCGGTATACTTGGCGAGCCCTTTGCTTTACGTCAGCTAGAACTGGGCGAGAGGCGGCTTGAAGAGCTTGGCTTGAGGTTCGAGTATATGCCAAACTCCAGAAAAGGAATTGAGTATATAAAGGATCACCCCGAAGCGAGGGCTGAAGACCTGAAACGGGCATTTGCTGATGATTCTATAAAGGGCATTATCTGTGCGATCGGAGGGGATGATACTTACAAGACAATCCCTTATTTACTTGATGACCCTGTATTTATTGAGTCTGTAAAAAATAATCCAAAAATATTTCTGGGATTTTCGGATACCACAAACAACCACTTAATGTTTTATAAGCTAGGTCTTCAAACGTACTATGGCCAAGCATTTTTAACCGATTTTGCTGAGTTTGCCGATGAAATGTTACCTTACACAAAAGAGTGGTCGGGCGAGCTGTTGAGGCCAGCGAACGGAAGAGAGATTACCTCAAGTCCTATCTGGTATGAAGAAAGAAAAGATTTTGGCCCAGGTCAAGTTGGTATTGAGCGTATTTATCACAAAGAGACTCGCGGTTTCGAAGTATTGCGAGGATTTGGAATAGTAAAAGGTGAGTTGCTTGGTGGCTGTGTTGAAAGTCTCTACGACCAGATAACAGGTGAACTTTATTCGGATGAAAAAGAGATTATCGCAAAATATGAGATATTTCCTATTATCAAGCAATGGCAAGGAAAGATCCTTTTTGCAGAGACGAGCGAAGAACAACCCTCGCCCAAAAAGTTACGAAGAATGTTGGATACTCTTGATCAAGCGGGTGTTTTTGGCGCAGTAGCTGGAGTGGTAGTGGGTAAGCCTCAAGACGAGACTTTCTACGAGGAATATAAAAAGGAATGGCTCGAAGTAACGGAGCCGTATGACTTACCGATTCTTTATAACATCAACGTTGGACATGCCGTTCCTCGCTGCATTCTTCCTTATGGAGGGAGTGTGAATGTTGATTTCAATAGTGCGAGGATTTTTTTGGACGAGCCGCTGGTCGCCTAACGAATTAAAGTCTTGAAATAAATAACCCCTGCGGGCCCCTTCTGAAATTAGGAAGGGACCTGCAGGGTTGTTATACACACTAGCTGGAGCGACGCGTGTAGCTTCCTCCTGATCGTGCGGGTCTGCCGTTGTTCGCCAGACCGCCAGGCCAGTTGATATCACCAACAGGTGATTGAAGCACTTCAGCGATTGCCGCTGCCGAAGTTGTATTGAGTCGGGCTTGGTCGTTACCGCGCACCGCACGTCGTACGGTGGGTGTTGACAAGCCACTCTTCTTAGCCAGGCTGCCGACAGTGAGTTTTGCCTCACTCATCAGCTGCGTCAGGCTGTGTTTTGGTGCCATTAGGCACTCCTCTCATCCTCGAGTGTCGGGTTGACACTTTGTATATTTAAACACTTTTTTGTTAATTAAGCAACAAGACGCTTTTGGGCATGTTGCAACCAAGATCCCTGGCGAACTATAATACAAGCATGAATGGCAAGTCACAAAATATACCAGAGGTTCGATTTGAGTATTCATTCCTCTTGTCAGATCAGGCCTCCGAAGGTCTAAACAAGCTTTGGGGTGACGGCACGCCTCTTCATTCTTTCGAATACTATACAGGCATAGCAGAAAAATATGAGAAATGGTGGCAGCCGGATGGAGACACGATAGTTGCGGCGCTGTGCCAAATTACTGGTTTGCAGTTTTATCAAAATACCATAGACGTACATGTCGCACCGTGGTTCAACGCATTTAGTAGTCCAATGGTACTTGGTGTGATGTTTAAGAAAAAAGATGATCTGATCATTACGCTCACTCATGAAATAATCCACAGATTACTGACAGACAACACAACGTATGATCGTCACTATGACTTTTTGAAACTTTGGAAGTCAATGTTTGGAGAAGATCATGCGTGGAATACTTTAGTGCATATTCCTGTCCATGCATTCTTGCAGGAGCTATATATTGACGTGCTCGATAGGCCGGATTTGTTGGAGTTGGATAAGAAGTCGCTGGAGTCTCTCGACGCCAAAGAATACATTGCTGCGTGGGAGTATGTTGAGAAGACTGGATATAAAACAATCACTGATAAGATCAGGAAGCATGTCAAGGAACAGCGCAGTGATCGATAAAATTACCCAAGATGTAGCGACTCTTCTTGCAACCGATAAAAGTGGTCACGGAATGGAGCATGTTAACCGGGTGCTTGCGCTAGCGCTGGCATTTGTGCAAAAAGAAGGCGCGGATATTGAGGTCGTTCGACTCGCTGCATTGCTTCATGATGTGGATGATTATAAGTTGTTTGGCCAGAAGTGTGCAGATGAATTAATCAACGCAAATAAAATCTTAAAGAAGCATCATGTCGACGAGCAAATAAAATCTTAAAGAAGCATCATGTCGACGAGCAAACTCAATCAGCTGTTTTGGAAATTATTCGTACCATGGGATATTCAAAGCATTTAGAGGGTGTTCGTCCAAAGACTCTCGAAGGCATGATTGTGAGCGATGCGGATATGTGCGATGCAATAGGGGTAATGGGCATCCTGCGAACGCATGCCTACGCACTTTCAAAAGGTAATGAGTTTTTTGATAAAAACATCGCCCCTGACGATACTTCCCTGCAGGCGGTTGAATATCGGGTTTCGAAAAAGAGTCATAGTGCTCAGCATTTTTTCGATAAACTTCTTATTATTCCTTCGATACTTATGACTGAATCCGGTAGGGAAGAGGGTGGTAAGAGAAAAAAGATAATGACACAGTTCCTGTACCAATTATTTCAAGAAGAGGGTTCGCAGAACTGGCTGGAATATCTAGAGAAGTTTGAGGAACGCAGGGGATGACTCGCTTCACGCAAAAATATACACTCGTTCAGTTCTTTGATCCTATAGAGGAAGGGTGTGAGTTTGCGTCGAGCAACTGGTCGCTCCATTCAACGATTATTGATACGTTTGCAATTGATTGGGTGGCTGACGAGATGGCTGCGAACTTGGCGGATGTTCTCGCTAGCTATTCAGTAGTGAACTCGGAGGCAAAGGACGATCAGTATTTCGGTGAGGATGGGCAGGTCTGCGTCACACTTCTTGATCGAACAGATAGCCTTGTGAATCTCCACCGAAACGTACTTGCGGTGCTCGAGTCGGGTGGACTTGTTCTTAATGACCCTCAGTTTGCTTATGATGGGTTTTTGCCGCATGCGACTGTTCAGAAGAGCGGGCGACTCAATAAGGGTGATGCAATTCAGCTTGCGGCTCTTAGTATTGTCGACATGTTCCCGGACGAAGACCCCTATAAGCGAAAAGTTTTAAAGACGATAAAGTTAAGGCAAATCCATTAGCACTTATTCCTAACGGTTCTTCTTTTTAGGCTTACGCTTGCCCTCACACCTCCAAGTTGCTATCATTCCTCTATCCAATCGAGAGAAGAGGAAATGCTATGTTCGGTTTTTTTCGGAGGAAGAAGAAAGAGACGGTAGAAACATTTGTAGAGGCGACGGGCGGTGGTTGGTTTGATTCACCGGAGGTGGTCGCGATTGATGGTGGGTCGCAGGCGAGCTTCGTCGATCAGACTCTCGGGCGCGCACGAGCATATGCGCTGGAGAATGAGATCCCGATCGGCAAGGAGTTCGAGTTCACGATCACGGACATTCCCGCCGGGATATCGGGTCCACATGAGATCGTTTTCGGACTCATGGTGCAGGCTCAAAGGTATGGCTTGACACCGGGTGCCGTGATCAACGAGAAAGCTTTCTTCACTCGCTTTGAGTAGGCCCTGAGTCCCGTCGAGACAAAATAGTCTCCGGTGATTCGGGGCTATTTTGTTTTTACTTCCGCAATGTATACTGAATACACTATGCTCTGGCTTACACTCCTCGGGTTACACTTAATTGGTTTGGTTGGGTACAGTTTGCTGCTTCGTCGGCAAGCGTATGCAGGCAAGCTTCATCCATGGGTTTTGGCAACGATACTCCATACTGCACTTTCGGTGCCGTTTGTTGTTATTGCACTTTTCGTGCATCCAGATTTGAGTCGTTTCGGGCCTGAGAGTTTAGCGGTGGTCGCTATTGCAGTGCTGTTGAGTGCACTCCTTCAGATAACGATCGTGAAAGCGCTGCAGTATCTTGAGGCTGGATCGTACGCCGTGTTGTACAGTACTCGTATTGTTTTTGCGACGGTGCTTGCGGTGTTCTTTCTCTCGGAGATTCCCTCTGTGTGGAAGATTGTTGGCGGGTTACTTATTTTGCTTGCCGTGTTTGTATTGCGCCAAAAGAGCAGCAAGAAGATTGCTAAGAGGGGAATCGCTTGGGGCTTCGCTGCTGCTGCCACTGCAAGTTCATTGGCGATTGCTGAAAAATGGCTCATTAATGAAGTGGGTGTGTTTACGGCTGGGCCTGTGGTAGTGCTCCTTGCTGCGGCGATGATGTGGGCAGTTGTATTGTTGCGACGCTATCCGCTTCCGACTAAACAAATCTTTAATAAGCAGGTGATGGGTCTTGTGGGTTTCCGGGCATTAGCCGCATGTGCTTGGGTGTTTGCGCTCGCGGCAGGAGCGTTTGTGAGCGTTGCGACGTACATATCAAGTGTGAGCCTTGTGATTGTGGCTGTGCTAGGTATCTTTATTCTGAAAGAACGAGATTATCTTCCTCGTAAAATTATTTCTGTCGTCCTTGCTGTTGCTGGGTTGAGTATTATTCTTCTATCCTAGGGGTGCCTATTCGATGATTTTCTTACAGACATCGATAACAACGGTGATGTGTTTTTTCTCTATGGAGATAGCACCTTCTTGGGAGAGTCGCTTAAGGGTGGTTGCAACACTTTCTCGGCTGGCACGGATAAAATTACAGATCGTTGCCTGTGTGAGCTCTGGTGTAATTTTGATGCCGCCGTTTGTTGTTTCGCCGTAGTATTTTGCCATCTGGAGGAGCCAACGGGCCATACGGTGATATATATTTCCTTCGCTCATGTAGATAGTGCTATCGAGGAGATAGATTTGATTTCGAATTAATTGTTGTAAGTACTCATCTTTAAACGTTGGATTAATCCCTAGCTCTTTGAGAAACTCTTCGCGCGAAACACGATAGAGGACGCTGGGGGTAACAGTAGTGACTTCGAGTCCGCCACCATCGGCTTCAAAAAAAGATCGTGTCTGGGCAAAGTTCATGCCCGGTAAAAAGAAGCCAATAATATGCTCATCGTGCCGAGAGCTAGTTGACGATAACTTCACGAGGCCCTCTGTGAGAAAGAAGACATAGATAGAAGGATCGTCTCCGCGGAGTACGTATTGGTTTTTGTCGTACTCAAATCGGCGACCGTGCTTTTCGAAAAAAGCTCCGTGTGTTTTGAGGTAAATAAATTGACTCGACGTGTCCATAAATCGAATATAGCACAACATGCCAAAAACTTGGCATTTATTTTGCCAAAAACTTTATTGCACTCATGTTTAATTAATCTGTATTATTGAGGCAAACGTAGTGAGGGGTTTAGAATGAGGATATCGAAGAGGAACGCGCTTCAGTGGAGTGGACGGGTTCAAACTATAGTAGTAGCTGGGTTGTTTGTGATCGCATCGGTCGCTGTGCCGCTGCTCTCAAAGTTAAATGTTCAGGCTGCGGGTGAAAACCTCAGTACTGTTACTGATAAGGTCGCTACTCTTAACGACGACATTGCTATCACAGATTTGCAAGTAAATGGAACGGGCGACGAAAATATTAGCATTACCGTTCATGCTCCGAGCGGTTCTTTTGAGGTGACCGATCCTACTGTGACCGTTACGGGTGCTGGCACAAACGCCATCTCACTTTCAGGCATTCGCAGTGCGGTGAATACAACACTCGCGACACTGGTGTACACTCCATCTGAACTCGGGACGGTGACGGTGACTGCCGACTTTGGTAATAATGTTGGAAATGTCATCTTCAATAATGGCGAGGGCGGGAACGGTCATGCGTACATCGTTGTGAATAGCCCGCTTACGTGGGCTAACGCTGCGGCCGCTGCCGAAACGTACACTTTCGGTGGACAACCGGGCTATCTTGCAACCATTACAAGCTCACAAGAAAATGACTATGTTTACGCTGCTTTGAATCAACAAACTGGTTGGATTGGTGCAAACGATGTTGCGTCTGAAGGCTCTTGGGGATGGCGTGTTGGTCCAGAGGCTGGTGCGCAGTTCTGGAGTGGTGATTTTGAAGGTTCATCAGTAGATGGTGAATATAGTAACTGGGCTGTTGGTGAGCCAAACAACGGAAGCGGCACTGAAGATTGTGCGCAGTTCTGGAGTGGGGGTTATTGGAACGACCTCAACTGTACAACTCCACGACCGTATGTTGTTGAGTTTGGTGGCGATGGGCCACTTGAGCCAATTCAAACAACCTTTACGATAACAACTGTTCGAGAAGCTATCGAAGTGAGCACCTGTGAACAGTTATTTGGCATTGCTGAAGAGAAGTACGAAGCAAGTATTACGCTGACTCAAGATATTGACTGTGGTGGGCAGACAGTTTCTCCGCTATTTAAGGACCACGGTTTCATGGGTGTGCTTGACGGCGCAGGTTACACACTCGGTAACTTTGTTATTAATGAACCAACCGAAAATAACGCTGGTGTTATAGGATACGCGGATAGCGCGGTTATTCGTGACCTTACTATCAAAAACGCACACGTGACGGCGCAAGACCAGGCGGGCGTGCTTATTGGCGCGAGTGAGAGCAGCCTTTTAGTAGAAAATGTTCATGTTCGGAATAGCACCCTCAACGCAGTATCTGACGAGAGCGATTCTGATGCCGATGATGTCGGTGGATTGATTGGAGAATTAACTCTTGGTGATAACGCCACGGCTGTTGTGACTGGAAGTAGCTTCGAGGGTAAGATCACCGTTGTCGACGGTTCGTCAGTCGGTGGGCTTGTTGGCTCAATTGAAGTAGGCGAGTCATCTGCTGAGGATGCAGTTATTATCGAAAAGAGTTATGCAGCTGCTACCATTTCAGTCGGTTCAAGTTTTGTTGGAAAAGGCTATTCCGAGGAAATCGGAGGACTTGTCGGTAAGGTTGATATCGACGCCTATGGTTATAATTTCAATGTGATTATTCGAGATGTATATAGTTGGAGTACTATTACGCATGCTGATCAGCAGGACACGACTAGCTTCAGTAGTGGCGGATTGATCGGTGCTGTGTATACTACGGCAACCGAAATTCATGCAGCTATACTCTCTATTCAGCGCGCATACGCCAATGGTGCGGTTCAATCGAGTGGTATTGCTGGTGGACTAATTGGTCTTGTTGCATATGATACATATAGCTCGGATGAAGGAACGGTGCATATCGAAAATAGCTTTGCAGCTGGAAAAGTAAGTGCGTCAGAGGGGCGTGCCGGTGGCTTGATAGGTGTCTCGGATAGTGAATCTGCCTGGAGCGGAGAACCATACCATCTGACACTTACCAATACTTACTTTGACCAAACACGCACAGGTCAAACAGAATGTGCCTCTGACTTTGCGCTCGCTGGGTGTGTAGCAGTTAATGCAGACGGCTCACAAGCTGGTTACTTCATTAACAACACAAGCAGCGCACCACTTGATACTTGGGACTTTGAAACTGTATGGGTTGCGAATACCCACGTTATGCCAACATTCAAACTTGTCGTTGAACGAGACGGCGATGGTATTGCTGACGAAGCCGAAATGGCCGCACCGAACAATGGTGATGGTAATAATGATGGCGTCGCAGACGTCGACCAGGCTCATGTTGCGAGCTTAGTTGATCCAACGAGCAATAAGCACGTCACATTGGTTGTCGATGAATCTTGTAACCTCTCGGATGTCTTTGTGAGTTCGGTTGTTTCTCACGATACTTCAGACGCGGCATACGCATACTCAACTGGCTTTGTGAACTTTACGGCAACTGGCTGTGCGAACGGCAGCACTGACGTGCAATTGTTCTACCACGGTGTTGATGCGAGCAATCTTGTTGCCCGTAAATATAATCCAAACACTGGAACGTACTTCACTATTACTACAGCTTCACTCGCTGCGGCTGCGAGTCCACTTTCTGGCACAGTTGTCAGCTATACAGTTGTTGATAACGGAGACCTCGACGTGAATGCGACGGAAGGGGTGATTACCGACCCGGTTGGTCTTGCGAGTGTCGCAGGTACAGCAGGTGTTCCAAATACTGGTATTGAAAAGCAAGTTGGATCGCCTATTGGTATCGCGTTTCTTACAGGGCTCCTTGTTCTTGGAAGCGCTATTGGGATTCGTCAATTACGAGTAAAGGGAAATAGGTAAGGGGTTTATGAAAATGTCGTTAAAGAAAACTCAGTATGTATTAGCAGCTTTGCTTATGGCGGCGGGAACATTTGTCGGAGGGCTCGCGCTTCCTCAGCAAGTATCGGCGTATGCTGGCGGTGACGGAACGGATGAAAACCCGTGGCAAATTGCGACCTGTGCGCAGCTGAACCAAATGGGTGACGAAGGGGCCGACGGCGATAACAATGATTCGTATGTTCTCGCGAATAACATTAACTGTTCGGGCGTTTCTTTCGAGAGTATTACGTTTGGCGAAAGTGGTGATCCGTTCAGTGGTGCGCTCGATGGTGCTGGGTATACGATTAGCAATGTCACGATTAACGGAACGGGTACCAATCGAGTTGGTCTATTCAGCGCCCTCGATGGTGCAGACATTAAAAATTTGACGATCAGTAATAGTACGGTGAGTGGTAATTGGCAAGTTGGTGTACTTGCTGGGTATGCGGGCTTTAGCACGATTGATTTTGTCCATGTTGTCGGCGGGAGTGTGACAGGCACTCAAACCGAAGATGGATCACTCGGTGGGCTTGTAGGCTATTCAGAGAATTCTTTCTACGAAGGCTCTTCGGCGAGCGCAACCGTCAGCGGCCACCAAACGTTCAACAATGGTGGCCTGATCGGTGAAACAGCTGGCGGTAGTCTTTACCAAGTACGAGCATCAGGAAATGTTTCTGGGTATCAGAATGTTGGCGGCCTTATTGGACGAACCGATGCATACGAAGGCGATGTAACCTCAATTCAAGAGTCATTTGCGACTGGTAATGTGACTGCGGCTAATCAGTATGGCGGCGGTTTGATTGGTTACAGTAATTTTGCCTCGGTATATGATTCGTACGCGCGAGGTAATGTGAGCGGCGGTAATTATGTTGGTGGACTGGTAGGATATAACGGTTTCTTGTTTGCAAAGACATATTCGACAGGCCAGGTGACTGCGGCGGATGCAGAATATATTGGTGGTCTCGTTGCAATGCAAGGTGAAGCTGAAATGCGACATTCATTCTGGGATACACAGGCATCACTTCAAGCAAGTTCGAATGGTGGAACTGGCGCAACAACAGCGCAAATGAAAGATGCTCAGCTATTCACAACTGATCTTGGCGAGGATTCATGGAACTTTGACTACACCTGGAAAATTAACCCTGATTACAATGATGGCTATCCATGCCTTCAATGGTACAGTGCTTGTTCACTAGGTGAAGAAAGCGGTAATACTGGCTCTGAGCTGCCAAATAATGGCGATGGAAACAACGATGGGGTTGTTGATGTCGAACAAGATAATGTCGTGACTATCGTAAGCCCAGTCAGCGAAAAGTATGTGACTGTCGCAGTCGATGAATCGTGTACACTTTCCAATGTTTCAATTGCAAGTGAAAGTAACCACACCTCACAAGATAAGAGTTATACGTATCAATCTGGTTTCGTGAACTTTACTGCAACCGGATGTGAAGAAGGTGTTGCGAATGTAGAATTGTATTACCACGGTGTTTCACCTGATGCATTGATTGCGCGTAAGTATAACCCAATTACTAACACGTATTTCACTATTGCAGGTGCAACGATCAGCGCATCATCGGCGCCAATTCCTGGCACGCTCGTAAGCTACACTATTGTTGATAATGGCGAACTGGACATCGATGATACAGAAGGTGTGATCGTTGACCCTGTCGGTCTCGCAAATAGACCATCTGTACCGAATACAGGTATAGGCGGTGGAAAGAGTTAAGGCTAAGTATCGACTCACAAGCTGGTACAAGCAACAAATAAGGACTATTATAGATACATAAACGGAGGTACTTATAATGTCTGTGAAACTTACAAGTTACGTTAACTTTAATGGAAATGCTGCCGAGGCGCTTGAGTTCTACCAAGCTATCTTTGGTGGTGTGGTCGAGAGTGACACTTTTGGCGCTTTTAACGAGGCGTCAGGTGGGGCAATGCCGGTTCCTGAAGAAGACAATAATAAGATCATGCATGCAACGCTAACGGGCGAGCATGTTGAGTTGATGATCTCCGATTACCCAAGTTCGTGGGATAATCTTCCAACCGAGTCAAACATTACACTTTCACTCAGCGGTGACGACGACGCAGTGCTTCGTTCGTACTGGAGTCAGCTATCTGAAGGTGGAAAGATTCTGCAGCTACTCGAAGTCGCGCCATGGGGTGATGCATTTGGATCACTAACTGATAAATTTGGTGTGTCGTGGATGGTGAACATCTCACCAACTTCGTAAGATAGTTTCAAAAAGTTTATAATAATCTCATGAATCTTCACCGCACATCGAAAAAGCCTGAGTGGGATAATACGCCGCTCGCTGACCGCAATTTTTTTCAAAAAATGTCTGCGGCTACATACGGAATAACTTCACCAGCAAATGTCATTACTGTTATTGGGCTTGTTATCGTTATCTATGGCCTCGTTGCACTTTTACAGCAACAGTTTTGGCTTGGGTTGATTCTTTTGACGGTGGGGCGCTTGCTTGATGTTGTCGATGGAATCGTTGCGGAGTCAACGCACACTAAATCGCCACTCGGTGAATTATTTGATGCGACTGCAGATAAGATTGGAACACTCCTCACTGTTATTGTGTTGATTGTCGCCGGCATTACTTACTGGTGGGTTATTCTCGCATTGGTTATTCCACAAGTAATTATTCCTCTTGTCACACTCTATAAGAGGCGAAAAGGTATTGCTATCCATCCAACGCGCCAAGGAAAGCTTAGTATGGCTTCGGCGTGGGTAGGTATCGTAGGGTTAATTCTAGTGAAGGCGCTCAATGATTTCCAGCCGCTGGCGATTGGTGTCTATGCACTTATTGGCATCTCGCTCGCGTTAGGGCTATATGCACTTTGGCAGTATTCAACTGGCCGAGATTAAATTGGATCTTTTTTAAGCCCAAGTTTATAGCCAATGTAACTTGCGAGTAGGTGGCCGAGAAACCAGACAACGAATATCCATACATACTGGAGTGGTGGCAAGATGACAAAAAACAACGACACGACAACACTTCCGATAATATAATCGAGCTGGTCGAAGGGCACCCAGGCACCTCCGGACGAAATGTTCTTTTGCCGTTTGAAGAAGCTCTCGATAGCATCACCGCCGAGTGCCCCGATAGCAAAGAGGGGTCCGAGGATAAGAACGGGGAGCGCTGCATAATTTACGCCACCTGCAATATATTGTGCCCATTCGAAGTGATTAAATAGCATTTGCTGAACCCATAGAGCAATGGTTGCGATAATAATACCTGAAATAATACCGCGCCACGTTTTATGTGGGCCGAGTAGGCGATGTCCACGCCATGTTTTGCCACCGTCGATTGGCGCATCGAATTTTTTAAGAAAGGGTATTGCTGCAGCAAATATAGGGATAGCGTTCGACATAGCAGCAGGTAGTAAGAACCAAATCGCGAATAATATATCTTGAATCATAATTTTATTATACTAGACGAATAATTTGCGTAATAATGGTTATGTTGATATTATTACCATAGACAAAATGCACCTGAAACGAGATACAATCTCCAAGTACATATCAGTCAACCCATTGAAGTTCAAGGTTGGATTTGATGAACAAGACGTTCGGACAATAAACTAAACTAAACAAAATAAAAGGGCTGACATGCAGAAAACTCACACTACATTCGTTTCATCTATATCTATTATATTATTTGCACTGCTTACTATGTTTGCCGTCATGATAGTCGGTAGCCAGTCAGCCCACGCTGCGCAGCCAACAGTTGATCTTGGTTCTGCGTCACCATTTGCGATTCTCTCAGGAACCCCCAACATTACCGATGCAGGAAACTCCTCTGTTATTCGTGGAAACGTTGGCCTTAGCCCTGCAACAGGTGCGGGAAATGGTTTGACGTGTTCACAGGTTATTGGAACGATATATTCTGTTGACGCAGCTGGACCATCGCCGTGTAGGATTACGGACGGACCATTATTACTGCGAGCGAAGAATAGTCTTACTGCTGCGTATACTGATGCGGCAGGGCGAACGCCGGCAACAACCGTATCAACCGAACTTGGAGGACAGACTTTGGTCGCTGGGGTATATGACTCAGCTTCAACAAGGTTCGATATTACAGCTGGCGCAGGCCCTCTTACGCTTGATGGACAAGGCGACCCTTCATCTGTATTTATTTTTGAATCATCTTTCGAAGGAACTGGTTTAGCTGTTGGTTCAGCGAGCTCTATCGTTCTGGAGAATGGGGCACAGGCTTGTAATATATTCTGGCGAGTAAATTCAGCATCGATTAATACGACAGCAAACTTTGTAGGGACAATCCTTGCACTTAATTCGATTACAGTTGCCAACGGTGCGACAATCGAAGGACGACTCCTCGCACGCAATGGAAATGTGACACTTATCAACGATACGATTACTGCTCCGATTTGTGCAGGAAACGACACAGCTGATAGCGGTGACGTTATTCCTGGCCTTCCAAACTCTGGTGAAACAACACCGCAGTATATCCTTCTCGGTGCTATCGTCACCTTCCTTGTTGCGATCGGATTTCTCCTCGCTTTCGTTACTCGCAAATGGCGTTCTCTCTAGAGGCTAGCCGTGGCTTTGCGACAGCATCACGCACTTCACATGGTATTCATTGGGATTACTATTCTCCTCGCATCTCTGTGTGCAACATTCATTCTCCTCTCTTTATTCGCACCTCACCGTGCCCCCGTTGCGGCGATTGACACAACACCAACCGCCCCTGCGGTCCAGGGTGTATCAACACCAAGCATTCCGTCACCTCCAGCTACGATCGCTATAGAGAAAATTAATGTCTCTGCACCAGTACATCCTGTGGGGCTTACTTCTGCGGGGGATATGGATATTAACGATGAAGCCGAACAGACGGCTTGGTATAAGTTTGGTCCGCTGCCCGGTGAAGTCGGAAGCGCAGTTATTGCTGGGCACTATGGCTGGAAAGATGGCGTACCGTCGGTATTTAATGACCTCAATACGCTCGTAAAAGGCGATATGGTAACTGTGTACGACGAAAAAGGCCTAGCTAAGAAGTTCATCGTGACGCGTACCGCTCTCTATAAGCCAAACCAAGATGCTACTGAAGTTTTTATCTCTAATGACGGAAAAGCTCACCTTAATCTAATTACGTGCCAAGGTTCATGGAATAATTCAGCCCAAACATATTCAGAACGATTAATTATTTTTACCGATTTCGTAGAGTAAACTATAAGGAGTATGGTGATGACTAAGAAAACAAAGAAGAAGCAGTCACATAAAAATCTCTTTGAATTTATTCGCTATAATTTAGCAGGGGGAATCCAGTTTGGCTGGCAGTATTTGCTCTTCTTTCTTTTGGGGCCTGCAGCTCAAGATCTCACACTAGGCGAGACGGCATTTACTATTGGTTCGAGTTATGTCATTTATTTCATCCTTGGGAAACAATGGGTATTTGCCGGTAATGGCGAGCGCAAGGCAAGCGGCGAGCTGATTCGTTTCAGTGTACTGATGCTCACTAATATAGTCGTGAACATATTTGTACTTAACTGGCTGAATAGCCTTGGATTCTTGCCGTACATATCACAATTGGTTATTTCATTATTCTTGACTGCCTGGAACTATGTGTGGCTGAAGTTTTGGGTATTTCCAAAGCCTAAGAGCGTAAAGAAGTCATAGTCCGCCGTATGCCAAAGCCTTTAAAGAAACGATTCGGTAAGAAAACGAAGATAATCCTCTTGGTTATTGCGGCACTTATTGCGACAGTGATTATTGTTGACCAAACAACCCCGCGACCATTTGTTGCGCTGTTTAGGGGCTTTATTGGTTCGCTCGATAGTGTCGTGACCGTTGGTCCTTACGAGAAAGATATTGAGTTAGCTACCCAAGTCAGTCAAGTAGATATTCCTGTTGAAGGATTGCCCGACGCAACACTCACTATATACGCACCCAAGCAGCCTTCTGATCGACCCCTTCCGATTATCTTCTATATTCATGGCGGGGGATGGGTGGTAGGAACGGCAAAATCTGTTGAGCCCTACGCAAAACTTTTGGCATCAAACGGCTACCTTGTTGCTAACCTTGAATACTCGCTTGCTCCCGAGCATCCGTACCCGACGCCTATTGAGCAATCAATTGCCGCAATCAACTATCTTCAGTTGCATGATAAAGACTTTAACGCCGATGCGACAAAGTTCTTTATAGCTGGAAACTCTGCCGGGGCGCAAATAGCTGCGCAGCTCGGGGCGGTTGCGACAAACAGTGAGTTTGAGAAAAAGATGAATGTCGATATAGGGTTGGCGCCGGAAAGTCTAAAAGGCCTGATCCTTTTTAACGGCGTATATGATTTCCAGACTGTCGGAAAAGATAATTTCCCTGGGTTTCCAAAGTTTGCCTGGAGCTATACCGGAAAGAAAGACTATCGCACTTACTCACGAATTGACGAACTCTCAACCGTCAAAAATGCAACGAGCACTTACCCAGCAACGTTCTTGACTGTTGGTGATGCTGACCCGATAGAAGCGCAAACGCATCAGTTTGATGCTGTGCTGCGTGCGCAAGGTATTGATGTGACGAGTTTGTATTGGACGGGGAGCGGTAATAAGCTTCCACATGATTATATATATCAACTAGAGACAGAGCCTGCACAACGTGCCTATCAAGATGTTTTAAAGTTTCTAAAAATGAAGGCGAGAGAGTAAGTCTTTCCCTTTATCAATTTGACTCACAAAGTGATATCGCTTACTCTATATAGAGTAACGCACGCGAAAAATAGGGTAACACAAGAAGGATCACTATGACGATAAAGATGAGACTCCAGAATACTAAATGGCAGCCAATTGCAATCATCACAGCTCTTCTTGTTGTCGTTATGGCGAGTGCAATTTTTATTAACAGTACCCTTTATGCCGCGGCAAAAACTTGGGATGGTGGGGGTGCTGACAACCTCTTTAGCACACCAGAGAACTGGAGTGGCGACACCATTCCTGTTGACGGTGATTCTTTGATATTTAACGTCACAGGACTCGCCTCTGACGAGACGCTTACGAACGACCTTACGGGTCTTTCTCTCGTTGGTATTACCTTTAACGGAAACAGCGCCTTTGACTATACACTCGAAGGGAATACGCTAGCGGTGAGCGGTTCTGTTGTCGAGGTAACAACAGATGATCGCTCGGCAAATCACAAACGTCCAATTCTTGATCTTAACCTGACGCTTTCTGGCGCAACAACATTTGAGAATATCGTCGTTGGCTTTACAAGAACCCTCGATGTCAATGGAAACGCCCTTACTCTAAACGGTGATGAAGCGGCAACGTGTGGACCGAACTCGATTCGCTCTTTCGTCACAGGTGGCGGGTCAATTAACGGTGGTGTCGGTAGGACTTACATTACTGGTGATACCTCAGCCTTTAGCGGGTCAGTGACACTTGCTTCAACATCGACATTGAACCTAAACGCAGGTGACCTCGATCTTGTTTCGAGTATTACTTCGAACGGCGGGCGACTCGCTCTCCAGCTCAGGGATGCAGATCAGACTATTAGTACTCCAATGACACTCTCTGGAACACTTGCCGTTATTGGTGGCGTGTCGAGCGGATGTAGTGGTGCGACGCCAACAGCGGATCGTACGCTGACTAGCACTGGGTCACTAAACCTCAATGGTAATCTTACCTACATTGGTTACAACAATAGCGATACGAACGCAACTGGAGCGTATGTTGCGAATGGCTTCGCCACAACTACTGACAATTCAGAAACTGGAACAATTAGCCTGTCTGCAGATTCTACTCCTGCCGCGCCAACAGCTCCTTTGAGCCTCGCGGCAACGCCAGGCAACACACAGGTCGCGCTTACCTGGAGCGCACCGTCAAGTAACGGAACACAACCAATTACTGACTATGTTGTTGAATATAAATTAGCAGCCAATCCTACATGGACAGTTTTTACTGACGGCACAAGCGTATCAACAGGTGCAACTGTTACAGGTCTGACAAATGGATCAAGTTATAACTTCCGCGTTATCGCAGTGAATAGCGTCGGACAAAGTCCAGTTAGTTCAACCGCAACAAGCACTCCTCGCACTATCGCTGGCGCACCAACGGCTGCATCGGCAGTCCGAGGGAACGGTCAGGCAACAATCAGCTTCACACCGCCAGCTTCAAATGGCGGCGCTGCAATTACTGGTTACACCGTTACTTCAAGTCCAGGCGGCTTCACGGGAACAGGAACCTCTTCCCCGATTACCGTCACTGGCCTTACGAACGGAACGGCATATACCTTCACGGTCACGGCAACGAACGCAGCGGGTACAAGCGCCGCATCAACGGCAACTTCAGCAGTTACTCCAGCAACAGTTCCTGGCGCGCCAACTGGCGCATCTGCAGTTCGAGGTGATAGTCAGGCAACGATCTCATTCACCACGCCAGCTTCTAACGGCGGCAGTGCGGTAACGGGATACACCGTTACTTCAAGCCCAGGTGGCTTTACTGCATCGGGCTCCACTTCGCCTTTGACTGTCACTGGACTTACAAATGGAACTGCGTATACCTTTACCGTAACTGCAACAAATGCAGTTGGTACAGGTGCTGCGTCAGCAGCTTCAACATCGGTCACTCCTTCGGTGGTCCCCGGTGCACCAACTGGCGTATCTGCTGTACGAGGTAATACTCAGGCAACAGTATCATTCACTGCACCAGCTTCTAATGGCGGCTCTGCAATTACAGGCTACACAGTAACGTCGAGTCCGAGCGGCATCACCGCTACAGGAAGTAGTTCTCCAATTACCGTCACTGGTCTTACGAACGGAACGGCTTACACCTTCACGGTGACCGCAACAAATGCAGTGGGTACTGGCGCAGCCTCAAGTGCAAGCGCGAGTGTCACTCCTGCTGGTGTTCCTAGTGCGCCAACTGGTGTAACGGCAACTCCTGGTAATGGAAGTGCCTCGGTTGCATTTACTGCACCGTCAAATAATGGCTCAGCAATCACAAGCTATACTGTTACCTCTAGCCCTGGCGGTTTCACCGGCACAGGAACCTCTTCTCCGATAACTGTTACTGGCCTTACAAACGGAACAGCATATACCTTTACGGTCACGGCAACAAATGCTGTTGGTGCGGGCACTGCTTCGAGCGCAAGCGCTAGTTCCACTCCAGGAACAGTCGCTGGTGCACCAACTGGACTCTCTGTTACTCCAGGAAGCACCCAGGCGAGTCTCTCATGGACAGCCCCAGCTTCAAATGGCGGTGCTGCAATTAGTGATTATGTTGTTCAATACAAGTTAACATCTTCTGGGTCATGGACTACTTTTGCTGACGGAGCAAGTACGGCAACGAATGCAATTGTGACAGGACTGACTAATAATTCGAGTTATGACTTCCAGGTTTTGGCTGTGAATAGTTTTGGACAAAGTGCGCCTGTGACGGTATCCGGTGTTACACCTGTTCCAGACCCAACCGTATCAAGTGCACCGTTGAATCTTATTGCAACACCTGCAAGTACCGAAGTGGGACTAAGTTGGGACGCCCCAGCATCAAACGGTGGCTCTGCGATCACTGATTATGCTATTCAATACAAACTATCCTCAGCTGGAGTATGGACAACATTTGTCGACGGTACGGGTACGGGGAGAGTTACGACCGTTACTGGCCTAACGAATGGTCTTGATTATGACTTTAGAGTTGCGGCGGTAAACGGCATTGGACAGAGCGCATATGTATCTATTGCGAACATTTCACCTGAAGAAGATCCTGTTGCTCCTGAAGCACCTACGCAAGCTGGTGCAACGACGTCACCAGCAGGCGGCATTGTTATTGGTTGGACTGCCCCAAGCTCAGATGGCGGATCACCGATCACCGATTACCTGATTGAAATAGCGGTGAGCGGCACTTCATCATGGCAAACTGTTCCTCACGCACCGTTTACAGGTGAGTCTTACGAGATCACAACTGGACTAGTTAACGGTACGACATATGATATCCGCATTAGTGCTGTGAATGCCGAAGGGGCTGGTGCGAGTGTTATTATTGCAAACTACCTCTATGATGACGGAAGTACTTCTGGAGAAGTCGTAGGTGTTCCTAATACTGGACTTGAGATGCTTGAAAAGAACGGCCCTCTTGCAGCGATTCTTTTCGGACTTGGCTCGGTTGCCGCATTACTTGCAGTATTCTTGCCGCGCAAGCGCTCTAGCGAACGATAGAACACTTCTTTGGCAGTATAATAGATACATGCCTCGAAAACCCCGACCAATTCATACCGCGGCTGATTTCGACCTCGACGTCATGTCGGGTGACTCCGATTTATTCCGTTGGTTTTTACTGACATATCTTTTAGGAAAACCGATTCAATCAGTCGTTGCGGTACGAACGTGGCAGTTATTTATTGATCATAAAGTTGATTTTCCGTGGGCGATTTTGGAGATGAGCGATTATGAGCTTGTTTCTTTGCTGCATGATGGGGGATATACCCGTTACCAGCACGTCATGACGCATGCGCTCAAGACGTGCATGAAGCAATTGGTTGACTGGTATGATGGTTCATTAACACTAGTCATTGAAGATAGCGCCGATGAAGATGAACTCTCAAAACGAATGCAAAAGTTTTATGGAGTTGGGCCAAAAACGGCTGAAATTTATATGCGTGAGACGGAAGAGTTTTTTGCACGGCGAGTTGAGTAAATTCTCGGAATAAAATCCCCTTGACGCTTGTGCTAACAATCTGTAAGCTAGAGAGTAGAGCGTAATAAAAACACACACATTTAAAAAAATCTTATCACTCACCGATCATATTCATTGACGGAGAGTATGTGCGTTTTCATCCACCACCGCTTCTGAAACATTATTTCATAGTTATATGACCTTTCGTGTCATACCTTTGAAACAACATAAACAGAAAGCAGGAACCTATGGACGATTCGCGACCTCGTGATATCACCATTCCCCCGAGGGATGGTTATTTTCCAGTTGATACTTCGCGTGCCGTTCCTACGGATTCCACCCCGGTGAATGCGCCTCTTGCGCCACCATCTGTTGCTCTGCCACAGCCAACTATCGGCTTTCCGCAACAACAAATGCAACCAGAATTTAACCCACAGGTGATTGCTGTCGAGTCGCAACCGGTCGTCGTTCCGATCGAACCGCTTGATGAGTCGGTCTTTGGGTCAGCACCAGTCGTCCCAGCTGTGAGTGAACCCGTTACGCCCGTCATCGTTGAGTCACCATCTTTCGAGCCAATTGTTCCTTTTGCAGATGATATGTCTGAGGTAACCGAGCCAATGCCGGTTGCAGAATCAGTTATTGAAACCGTGCCTGAGTCTATTGATACACCCGAATTCGTACCTGAACCAGTCGCCGAACAACCAGCATTTTCACTCCCTCCACCTCCACCGCCACCTGTCTTTGAGTTGCCGTTAGCCCCAGCCTTAACAAAAGAAGTTGTTGCCGAGCCTATTGAAGCTACGCAGCCCGAGCCGGCGCCTCTCGAAAACGCTATCGAGAACATTGATCCGATTGTTATTCCTGCAAGTTCTCTCGGATCAACAGTTCGGTCGATGGACTTTATTACACCCGCTCCTGCACCAGTTGTCGCACTGCCTCCACTTGAGACTGCTGCGCCTGAACCGATCCAGCCTCCGGCGTCTTCAACACTTGAGCGAACATTTACGCGTCCACCA
>Ga0247816_10000153_pt1 | contig 40587 bp, 35 predicted proteins | sample UWRJL209509C1_FD_179930 | JGI IMG/M metagenome (GOLD analysis project Ga0247816, IMG submission 179930) | Plant litter microbial communities from Arlington Agricultural Research Station in Wisconsin, United States - UWRJ-L209-509C-1 | ecosystem: Environmental > Terrestrial > Plant litter >...
CTACAGAAGCGGGTTTTGAACTGGGCCTGTTTGACAACAGGGTGCGTTTTGACCTGAGTTTATATAATACCAACAGTATTAACCAGATCCTGAGTTTGGATGTAAGTACTGCCACAGGCTTCAGCAAGAAACTGGTGAACGGCGGAACCATTAATAACAAAGGGCTAGAAGTACAACTGGGTTTTACCCCTATCAAAACAAAGGACTTTACCTGGGATATCAGCACTAACTTCTCATCCAACAAAAGCAGGGTAAAATCCTTGTATGGTAATATCCAGAGTTATATCCTTGGCTCAGATGGAACAGTTCAGGTACTGGCCACCGTGGGACAGCCTTATGGATCGCTGTTTGGAACTGCATTTGAAAGAAATGCTGCCGGAGAAATCATAGTTAATGCGGATGGCACACCAGCTATCAGTCCTACGAAAAAGGTACTTGGAAAATACACGCCTGACTGGCTGGGCGGTATCACCAACAGCTTTACTTACAAAAAATTCAACCTCAGTGTATTGGTAGACGCCCATGTAGGCGGAAAAATTTACTCGGGGACCAACTCTACAGGAACTTATACCGGGGTATTGGAATCAACACTTCCAGGACGTGGCACCGAGAACGGAGGACTTAGTTATTATTATGCCGGAAACGATAAAACTACCAAAGCAGTACAGGTACCAGCTGGTAGTGCTGCTCCCGGCGGCGCAAGGGTTTATGATGACGGGATAATATTCAAAGGCGTACTGGCCGATGGCAGCGCAAATTCAACTATCCTGCCGGCAGCGCAGTATTATAAAGGATATACCAATGCCGACGAAGCATTTGTATACAATGCAACCTATGTTAAACTGAGAGAAATTAAACTGGGTTATACCCTTCCGCAGCAATGGATTAAATCTATTGGTTTACAAGGTGCCACAGTATCGGTTGTGGGCCGTAACCTGCTTATTATTCATAAGGAAGTTCCCAATATAGATCCTGAAACTGCATTCAATACTGGTAATGCACAGGGATTGGAAGACCTTACGCTTCCGGGAGTACGCAACATCGGGTTCAATATCAATCTTAAATTTTAATCGTCATGAAGATCAACTCTATATATATATTAATAACTGCCGCGCTTTTACTTAGTGCTGTTTCCTGCAAAAAAGAACTGGATGACAGCAATGTTAATCCCAATGCGTCCGAAACTGCACAAACAGATTACCTTTTAACAGCTGCTATCAAAGCAAGCGCCGACACCTATTGGGGGACAACCAATAACATGAACTCAAGTTTGCTGTTTGTACAACACTGGGCTAAAATCCAATATACAGATCCAGACAGGTACATCTATACCAACACCAGCTTTCAGGATCTCTGGACAATAGGATATTCTAAAGGTATAATCAACCTGAACCAGATGATCAAACAGGCAGATGCTGCCGGCACCCCTAACTATAAAGGTGTAGCCCTGGTATTGCGTTCATGGTTGTTTATACTGATGACTGATGCGTATGGCGACGTTCCCTATTCAGAAGCCGGGGACATCAAACAATACCTGCTTCCAAAGTATGATACCCAAAGAGATGTATATCTTGGTGTACTTGCAGACCTGAAAACTGCACAGGATGCACTTAACCCTACCGGAACAGCAATTGCAGGCGATATTCTCTATGCAGGATCAATCAGCAACTGGAAGAAATTTGCCAATTCATTACGTTTGCGCGTGGCATTACGGATAGCAGACCGCGAACCGGAATTAGCGCGGCAGGTAATTGCAGCTATACAAACCGAAGGTGGAAGCTATATCAGCGCAAATACTGAAATTGCCCAACTGAATTATAAGACTTCTCCAAATCAGAATCCGATCAGCAACCTGTTTGATACCAGGGACGATTACCGCGTAAGCAAAACAATAGTCGACCAACTGGCAGCATCAAATGACCCACGGCTTCCTATATATGTAAGCAAAGCGGCAGAAACACAATTGTATACCGGCGTGCCTAATGGATTGCTTACTGCAGACGCTGCTGCGCTGGGCCTTACCAGGACATCAAAACCCGGAAGTTATTTCCTTGCGCCTGGGGCACCGGCTGTAATTATGAGTTATTCAGAAGTATTATTTGACCGGGCCGAAGCTGCAGCAAGAGGTTTTACCGGCGAAAATGCGGCCGATCTTTACAGTCAGGCAATTGATGCTTCCCTGCAGCAGTATGGGGTATCAACGCCGGATATCGCAACCTATAAAGCACGTGCCGATGTGAAATATGATGCTTCGAATTATAAAAAATCTATTGGTAACCAGAAATGGATTGCATTGTTTGGTCAGGGTTTAGAGGCTTTTGCAGAATGGAGAAGGCTTGATTATCCTCAGCTTGCCCCTGCGGTGGCAGGTGCGCTAAATGGAAAAATGCCCGTAAGGTTCATCTATCCTGGCACTGAACAATCCATCAATCCGGACAGTTACAAAGCAGCCGTTGCCCACCAGGGAACCGATGCATTAACTACCAAACTCTGGTTTGATGTAAATTAAAAAAACGAGACAAAAAAATGGACTTCAACTTAATGAGGCCCATTTTTTTTTATTTATCAGATCTGTTATTTGCCTATCAGGGCTTTTGCTTTGCCTACTACATTGTCAATCGTGAACCCGAACACTTTGTATAGTTCTTCAGCAGGGGCAGATTCGCCAAAAGTAGTCATGGCGATAATATCACCTTCATCGGTTACATACTTATGCCATCCCATTGGAGAACCAGTTTCTACTGCCAGGCGTTTTCTGATTGCTTTAGGGAATACTTCCTCTTTATAGGCAGCATCCTGTTTCTCAAAGAGCTCCCATGATGGCATACTTACTACCCTCGCGGCAATACCTTCTTCTTTAAGCTTTGCCTGTGCATCCATAATCAGCGCTACTTCAGAACCTGTAGCAATAAGAATCAGTTCGGCCGGGGTTTCGGAATCAGATAAGATGTAAGCACCTTTCTCCAAACCTTCGGCCTTGCCATATTTATCCTGATCAAGAACTGGTAATCCCTGTCTGGTGAAAATCAATGCAACAGGGCCATCTGTGTGCTCTAAGGCTACTCGCCATGCATGTGCAGTTTCATTTGCATCAGCAGGGCGTATTAGAGTGATGTTCGGTATAGAACGCAACGATGCCAGTTGTTCAACAGGCTGGTGCGTAGTACCATCTTCACCCAAACCAATACTATCATGCGTGTACACAAAAATAGGACGTATTTTCATAATGGCCGCCAAGCGAATAGGTGGGCGCATATATTCAGAAAACATTAAGAATGTTGCCCCAAAAGGAATAACACCTTTAGTCAGCGCCATTCCTACCAGTGCAGAACCCATCGCATGTTCGCGTATACCAAAGTGGAAATTACGTCCACCCCTGTTTTCAGAAGTGAAAGAATCGTACTTCTTCAAATTCGTTTCAGTTGATGGCGCAAGATCCGCAGCTCCACCTATCAGTGACGGGATTACTTCAGCAATTGCGTTTAACACTTTTCCAGATGCCTGGCGGGTTGCCATTTTATCTTTAGAAGGCGCAAAAACAGGCAGTGCTTCTTTCCAGTTTTCAGGCAGTTCATCATTTGATGCACGTTCGTATTCCGCCGCCAGTTCAGGGAACTCCTCTTTGTATTTAGCAAAAAGCTCGTCCCATTTTGCGTTAGCTTCTGTTCCTTTTTTACCTGCTGCCTGATAATAAGTATCTACTTCTTCAGGAACATAAAATGATTTCTCCGGGTCGAAGCCAAAAAATTCTTTTACCAGTTTAATTTCATCTGCTCCCAGCGGAGATCCATGTGATCCTGCTGTATTAACTTTATTCGGACTTCCGTAAGCAATTTGCGTGCGCACCTTAATTAATGAAGGTTTTTGCGTTTCAGACTTTGCGTTACGCACTGCGTTAATGATGGCATTCAAGTCGTTACCGTCATTTACCACCTGCACATGCCAGCCGTATGCTTCAAAACGTTTGGCCACATCTTCATTAAAGGCGATATCAGTACTACCTTCTATAGAGATGTGGTTATCATCATATAGATATATAAGGTTACCCAGTTCAAGGTGACCAGCAAGTGAGGCTGCCTCAGAAGTCACACCTTCCATCATATCGCCATCACTGCAAATTGCATATACTTTATAATCAAACAGGTCGAAACCAGGTTTATTATATCTTGCAGCAAGATGTTTCTGTGCTATGGCAAAGCCGATACCGTTGGCAAATCCCTGACCTAAAGGACCAGTAGTTACATCTACCCCGTCAATCAGGCCGTATTCAGGGTGGCCTGCAGTTTTACTGTTCAGCTGGCGGAAACTTTTTAAGTCGTCCATGCTCACATTAAAACCAGTTAAATGCAGTAAACTGTACTGTAACATACAACCGTGTCCTGCGGATAAGATAAATCTGTCCCTGTTTGCCCAGTGTGGGTTTTTAGGGTTAAACTTCATATAGTGAGAATACAGAACGTGGCCCATTGGCGCTGCTCCCATTGGCATACCAGGATGACCTGAATTAGCTTTCTGTACAGCATCAATTGATAAGGTACGCACGGTATTTATGGCTAACTCTTCAATGTTATTGTTTGAATCCATTTTAAAAATTTTAATGATGACACTTACATAAGACCAGACCGGCCGATTTGTTTGCTATGGCTTTATTTTTTGACAGTAAATTTATAAACCGTTACAGAATGATAAGCCGTTCCGGGTTTCAGGACTGTGGTAGGAAATGACGGCTGATTTGGTGAATCAGGGAAATGTTGTGTTTCCAGGCAAAATGCAGAACGGTAACCATAAGTAGCACCACCTTTTCCATCGTTTACCTTATCCGTCAAAAAGTTACCACTATAAAACTGGATTCCCGGTTCTTCGGTAAGCACTTCCATTACAATCCCTGTTTTGCTACTGCTGGCGGTGGCCGCTTTACGTAAGCCAGTACCTTTTCTTAACACCCAGTTATGGTCGAAACCTTTTCCGTTCTTTAACTGTGGGTCGTTTGCACCAATATCAGCACCGATAAGTTTTGCTTTTGTAAAATCAAACGGCGTACCCGCAACCTTTGCCAGTTTACCAGTTGGGATTAGTGTTGTATCTACAGGTGTATATTCATCGGCCTCCAGGCTCAGTGTATGGTCAGTAATAGTTGCATCACCTGCACCGTTCAAATTAAAATACGCATGATTGGTCAAATTGATCACAGTGGATTTGTCTGTAGAAGCCTCATATGCGATTTTCAGGGAATTATCATCTTCCAGCGTATAAATTACCTTCACTGTCAGGTTCCCAGGATAACCTGCTTCACCGTCTTTAGAGAAATAACTCAGTTCCAGCGTATGGTCGTCTGTTTGTTTAGCGTCCCACACCTTTTTATAAAATCCATTAACACCACCATGCAAAGTGTTTACACCGTCATTTACCTCCAGTTGATAAGCCTTGCCATCAAGCGTGAATTTTCCTTTTGCAATACGGTTTCCATAACGGCCAATAAGTGCCCCAAAGAAAGATTCCTCTTTCTTCTGGTAAGATTTTAGGCTATCGTGCCCAAGCACAACATCTACAAGCCTGTCCTTATTATCCTTTACCAGTAAAGAGACTATTCGCCCGCCAAAGTTGGTGATTGCAGCAACTGCCCCATCTTTATTTTTCAGTGTGAACAAATGCACTTTTTTACCATCAATAGTAGTTGCGAAAGCGGCTGAGTCGGGCGTTTTTACACTTGTCCCGGCTTGTGTGGAATCTGCGGTACCTGGTGTTTTTGTACCCGACGAATTGCAGCCCATCCAGGTCCCGGAAACCAGCAGCAACGCAAAGATTAAATTTTGGTTCGTTTTCATAATTATTCTAACAGTTTATATATAGTTACAGGCAAATTAGAGAAATAACATTAAACGTCAAAACAACGATTTATTTAATTTGTGTTAAGTTTGAAGTTATCAATCTTTTACCTATTATTAGCCACGAATACCTAAAAGACAATTAATGACCAACAACACTGAAGAAACAAAAATGCTGCTTGCAGTAGATTGCATTATTTTTGGATTTGATGGGGAAAATTTAAAGATACTGCTGATCAAAAGGGCGTTTGATCCGGAAAAAGACAAATGGAGCCTGATGGGTGGTTTTATTAAGGAGGGAGAAAGCCTGGATGAAGCCGCGAATAAGATTCTGCTTCAGCTGACCGGCCTGGACGGTGTATATCTTGAACAGCTGCAGGCTTTTGGCAATCCATCCAGGGATCCTTTTGAGCGTATTGTTTCTGTGGCCTATTTTGCTCTGATTGATATCCATAAATACGAAACACAACTGAACGACCACTACCATGCAGAGTGGTTTTTGGTAAACGACATGCCTGCTTTGATTTTTGACCATGGTGAAATGGTTGAGGCTGCGAAACAGAAAATAAGATACAAGGCAGCGCTGCACCCGCTCCTTTTTGAGCTTTTACCAAGAAAGTTTACCATTCCGCAGCTGCAAAGTTTATACGAAGGTGTATACAATACCAAGATTGATAACCGAAATTTTATCAGAAAACTAACCTCTACGGGGCTGCTGATCAAACTGGAGGAAAAAGACAAATCAAATTCCAAAAAGGGTGCCTTTTATTTTAAACTGGACAAGAAGAAATACAAAGCCAAGTTCCAGGCCTTTCTGAATTTCATTCCCAATCCGGAGAACCTGATCAGCTGATTTTTTGGTTATCTTTACAAAGCAGGGCCAAACTTTGGTTTTGCGATTCTAGCGGGCGAAAGCGCCATTCTGCTATTCCCCATTTGCGATTTTATTACAAATAGCACAATCACGATTTTCAGGATATAGGATGAGATGACCCTCGTTAATTTCTCAGCAAATGCAGTTATTAAACCTGTGTTGAACTTGCATGCAATTCGTGTTGAACTTGCCTTTGGTTAAGAGTTGACAAGGGGTTGGTAAGGGGTTGATTAACCCTTGGTAAGTCCGGGGACTTAGCAACCCCTTACCAACCCTTTATCAACCACTGATAAAGGGTCAGTTTTATACTTGTTTTATCCAAATTCTGCCCAAATGCATATAGGATAGATATCGTAAGATATCAGAAGCAATACACTGACCAGCAAAACATTAAATACATTTAGCTATTGCTTTTTTAAAAGACGTTTTTTAATTTAGTTTTCAAATTTTACTTAACCAAATATTTACTTTTATGGCCAAATTAGACGGCGCCTCTGGCAATTTTATTGGAAGAATAGGTAACATGGTGTATTACCTGTTAAATGGAAAGATCGTTGGACGAACGATTGGAAAAGTTGAAAGCTATTCAGACAAACAACTTGAAATCCAAATGAGAACAGCAGTAATTTCTCCATTTTTGAAAACCCTGAATGACTTTATAAGAATAGGTTTTAAAAACACACCAAAAGAAGACCCAAACTGGAACTTCTACAATATTGCGATGTCTTTGAATAATCCTCAGGCTATTAAGGGCACATATCCTGATCTTGAGATAAATTATGAAAAAATAATTCTGTCGGAAGGTGCTATTCCTTCCCCAAAAAATCCACATGTACTCCTCAACGGCAATATACTGGAATTTACCTGGGATCCGGATGTGGATGCTAAAGGCGCAGATAACCGTGATCAGGTGATGCTTTTAGCATGGTTCCCTGAAACCGAAAAAACAGTGTTTCTTACCAGCGGTGCAAGAAGGACCGATGGAAAAGAACGGCTTAAATTACCCTCCTTTAAAGACGATACCATTATTGAAACTTATATTTCCTTTACCGCAGACGACAGGACTGATGTTTCAACCAGTGTTTACACCGGTCAGCTGATCTGGAAAAAAGCCCATGCATAATGGCGATTTTAAATAAAGGCATATTAGGTGGATTCAGTGGCAAGGCTGGCCCTGTCACTGGTTCACGTTGGCGGGGTCTGTATATCATCAAGAGCCGGTCGAAAAAAAAGATAAAGAAAAAAAACCTTCTTCCCCAAAACTTCAAAATGCGTGTGATGTCAAAGTTCTTAGGGAAATTCACGAAGTGGATCAGAGTCGGCTTTTATGATAAAAAGAACAAGCAAATTCCCTATAATGTTGCAATGAAACTAAACATGCGACATGCCATCTTTGGCGAATCGCCTAATTATGAAATCAATTATAAAAAAATTATTTTCAGCAAGGGTAGCAGGGAACCCGCCTGGTCTGTCAGTGCAATTCCGGAAGATGACAACCAAATTAAAGTTACCTGGGAGATACCTGAAACTGCTAAGCTGAATCAAATCGGAAATGATCAGGCTATAGTTCTATTCTACAATAAACTGAAAAATCGGGTCATGGTTAGCCTCACCGCGAAGCGGATTGATCTGGCGGTTTCTATTTCAGTTCCTATCGCATTTCAGGAGACCACATTGGAGATCTGGATGTTTTTCGTCTCGCCAGACGGAAAAAGCGTTTCAAATACTGACTATGTGGGATCAATCGGTTAAGCTAACACCTAATTGGAGGTCACAAATTGTACCTCCAATTTTACAGCTACGCCCTAAGTTAAATTTCATAAAAAATTTCATTTACTAAATAAATAAACGTTAATTAGACATTTAATTATTTTATGAAACCAAATATATACGTAATTGGAATAGATTATGGCTCAGACTCTGTCCGCTCCGTACTCGTAAATGCCGAAAATGGAGAAGAGGTTGCTTCCTCTGTCTTTAATTACCCGAGATGGAAAAAAGGACTTTTCTGTGATCCTGCCACGAATCAATTCAGACAACATCCTTTAGATTATATAGAAGGACTGGAACATACTATTAAAGAGTGTATTCAAAAAGCCGGTGGACAGGTTGCAGCCGATGCGGTAAAAGCAATTGCTGTAGATACCACCGGGTCTACACCAGTAGCTGTCAATGAAGCTGGTATACCTCTGGCATTGACCCCTGGATTTGAAGAAAATCCACATGCCATGTTTGTGTTATGGAAAGACCATACAGCGGTCAAAGAAGCAGCGCAAATCAATGAGCATGCCTTAAAATATGATATTAACTACCTTGATTTCGAAGGTGGCATCTATTCTTCCGAATGGTTTTGGGCCAAATTGCTGCGCACTTTAAGGACAGATGAAAAGGTAAGGGAAGCATGTTACTCCTGGGTTGAACATTGCGACTGGATCCCGTTCCTGCTTACAGGTGGTAACGACATTAAAGAAATGAAACGCAGCCGTTGCGCAGCAGGACATAAAGCACTATGGGCAGAAGATTTTGACGGCTTACCGCCTAATGAATTCTTCTCAGACCTTGATCCTTTGCTGGACGGTTTCACCTCACGTTTATTTAAAGAAACCTATACTTCTGATGTATCAGCAGGCTTCTTAAGTGAAGAATGGGCTGCCAGATTAGGCTTAAGCACTTCAGTAGCCGTTGGTGTAGGTGCTTTTGACGCCCATATGGGCGCTGTTGGTGGCCAAATTGAGCCTTACCATTTGAGTAAGGTAATGGGAACTTCCACCTGCGATATCCTGGTAGCGCCAACTGCAGATATTGAAGGCAAACTGATCAGGGGAATCTGCGGTCAGGTAAACGGATCAGTAATTCCCGGGATGATGGGACTTGAGGCTGGGCAGTCTGCTTTTGGAGATACTTATGCCTGGTTCAAAAATATCCTGGGCTGGCCATTGAAAAACCTGCTGCATAAATCGGCGGTAATTGATGAAGCTACAGCCGATGCGTTACTAGAAGAGATGCTCGACAAGATTATCCCTGAACTGAGCAAACAGGCAGCACTATTGCCAAAAAACGAAGATGATGAATTGGGTATCGACTGGTTTAACGGCAGAAGGACACCAGATGCCAACCAGGAACTGAAAGGCGCATTGAGCAATCTCGATCTTGGGACAGATGCCCCGCGACTTTTCAGGGCATTGGCCGAGGCTACCTGTTTTGGCGCCAAAAATATTGTAGACCGTTTTATTTCTGAAGGAATCCCGGTAAAAGGGATCATTGGAATAGGAGGCGTAGCTAAAAAGTCACCTTACATTATGCAAATGATGGCAGACGTATTGAACATGCCAATCCGTATACACCAGTTTGAGCATACCTGTGCACTTGGCGCGGCCATGTTTGCCGCAGTGGTTGGAGGTGTCTACGCAACTGTGGAAGAAGCAATGACCGGAATGGGCAGTGGTTTTGATTCAGAATACTTTCCCGATGAAACCAGTGTGGCTTATTATGCAGATCGCTATCCTAAGTACAAGTCACTGGGCGAATACATAGAGCAAAATACAAATCACGAATAACCTTAAGGTAATAATAACAGATAAAATGAACCAATATCAGGAGATCAGGGAAAAAGCATATGCAGCAAATATGCAACTCCCAAAACTGGGACTTGTGCTTTTCACTTTCGGGAACGCAAGTGCGGCCGACCGGGAAAAACAGGTATTTGCGATTAAACCAAGTGGTGTTCCTTATGAAGAGCTGTCACCAGAAAACATGGTGATTGTTGATTTCGATGGCAATACCATTGAAGGAGATCTCAGGCCGTCGTCAGATACCAAAACACATGCAGTATTATACAAATACTGGGAAAACATTGGCGGTATCGTTCATACCCATAGTACATATGGAACAGCCTGGGCGCAGTCGCTCAAACCTATCCCGGTATACGGAACTACCCACGCAGACCATACCACTGCCCCTATTCCATGCGCCCCTCCAATGAGTGACGAAAAAATCAAGGGAAATTACGAGTATGAAACCGGTTTCCAGATCATTGACCACCTGAAAGAACAGGGAATAAGTTATACCGATGTGGAAATGATACTTGTTGGAAACCACGCTCCTTTTACCTGGGGCAAAACGGCCGACAAAGCTGTATACAACAGTGCGGTAGTTGAAGAACTGGCAAAAATGGCCTTTCTAACAGAACAGATCAGACCAGACGTACGCCCAATGAAAGACGCATTAATTCAAAAACATTACGAAAGGAAACACGGTGTGGATTCCTATTACGGCCAATAAAAAAAACTATGATAACCAACCTAAAACAATTAGAAGCCTGGTTCATTACCGGAAGCCAGCATTTATACGGAGAAGAAACATTGAGACAAGTTGCAGAGCATTCGCAGCAAATTGCTGAGGCACTCAATAATTCGCCACAGATCCCAGTAAAAATCGTTTTTAAGCCTACCGTTAAAACTACTGAAGAGATTTATGCCATCTGTCAGGAAGCCAACAATGCTGAAAACTGCATCGGTATCATTGCCTGGATGCACACGTTCTCTCCCGCTAAAATGTGGATTGGCGGTTTAAAAATCCTGCAAAAGCCTTTACTGCACTTACACACACAATTTAACCGTGATATTCCATGGAGTACTATGGATATGGATTTCATGAACCTGAACCAAAGCGCCCATGGCGACCGCGAGTTTGGCTTTATCGTTTCACGGATGCGCATTAACCGTAAAGTAGTTGCAGGCCACTGGGAAGACCCTGAAGTGCGCGAAAGCGTAAACACCTGGTTAAGGGCAGCGGCAGGATGGTTTGATATGCAAGGCGCAAAATATGCACGTTTTGGCGATAACATGCGTAACGTGGCGGTAACTGAAGGTGATAAAGTTGAGGCTGAAATCAAATTCGGATTTTCTGTAAATACGTATGGCATTGGCGACCTTGTAGCGGTAATCAACCAAACTGCAGATGCAGATATCGACCAGTTAGTGAAAGAATATGCTGATACGTATGTAATGGCCGAAACCTTATTGAGAGGTGGTGCTCAGCACGCTTCATTAAGAGAAGCTGCCAAAATAGAAATCGGTCTCCGTAATTTCCTTCAGCAAGGTAACTTCAAAGGCTTTTCTGACACTTTTGAAGACCTGCATGGTATGAGCCAGTTACCCGGTATCGCTGTACAGCGTTTGATGAGCCAGGGTTATGGCTTCGCCGGAGAAGGCGACTGGAAAACGGCGGTTTTGGTAAGGACCATGAAAGTAATGGGCAGCGGCCTGGAAGGGGCAAATGCCTTTATGGAAGACTATACTTATCATTTTGAGCCAAAAAACTCTTTTGTTTTAGGATCGCATATGCTTGAAGTTGATGCTGCGCTGGCAAAAGGACCAGTTAAATGTGAAATCCATCCATTGGGTATTGGCGGTAAAGCAGATCCGGTAAGACTTATTTTTGATGCTGCAAATGGCCCCGCGCTTAATGCTTCGATCATTGATATGGGAAATAGGTTCCGGATGCTGGTGAATGTAGTTGATGGGGTTGACGAGCAACATGAATTGCCAAAACTACCTGTTGCACGTGTATTATGGAAACCGCAGCCAGACATGAAAACAGGATGCGCGGCATGGATTTACGCCGGCGGGGCGCATCATACTTGCTATAGTCAAAATTTAACAGCAGAACATCTCACAGATTTTGCAGATATCGCAGGGATTGAGTATGTTGGTATCGACAATAACACGACTATTAATCAACTGCGTAATGAGCTGAAATGGAACGAGGTATATTACCAGCTCAACAAGCATTAACCTGTTAGAATTCTAACCAAACAAAAATTATGACCAATAGCTTAGCGACTACCGATTACGTAGTTTTTATCATCTACTTCCTCGTTGTTTCCCTGTATGGATATTCCATCTATCACAAACGGCAAAGAAATGAACACGATGCCAAAGCCTTTTTTCTGGCAGAAGGAACCTTAACCTGGTGGGCAATCGGCGCCTCCCTAATTGCATCCAACATTTCTGCCGAGCAGTTTATTGGAATGAGCGGCGAAGGCTTTTTCCTGGGGGTTGCTGTAGCGGCCTATGAATGGATAGCAGCCATCGCACTGATTATTGTGGCCGTCTGGTTTATACCGGTATACCTCAAAAACAAGATTTATACCATGCCCCAGTTTCTGAAGACCAGGTATAACGAATCTGTTGCATTGATTATGGCCATCTTCTGGTTGTTCCTGTATGTTTTTGTAAACCTTACCTCTATCCTTTATCTAGGTGCAGTGGCCATTAACGGGCTAACCGGGGGAGAATACCTCCATGTAATTATGATAGGGCTTGCCGTTTTTGCCTTGTTTATTTCATTAGGTGGGATGAAGGTTGTGGCTTATACCGATGTGATACAGGTAGCCGTTCTGATCTTTGGAGGACTGGTAACTACGTATATCGCACTGACTGTTGTTGGAGAGAAATTTGGCGTAGGCAGCAATGCAATAGCGGGTTTCCAGGTACTGATGGACCAGGCACCGGAGCATTTCAAAATGATTATTCCGAGACCGACCGCTTCGTCTACGCAAAACGAGATCAGCAAGTACCTTACCTTTCCTGGGTTCATGTCTTATCTTGCCGGTATCTGGATTATTAACCTCAATTACTGGGGATGTAACCAATATATTACCCAAAGGGCTTTGGGCGCAGATTTGCATACGGCCAGAACAGGTATCCTGTTTGCCGGTTTATTAAAATTAATGATGCCACTAATTGTGATGTTACCTGGAATTGCAGCCTACGTATTGTATAAAGGTGGCCACCTTCCACAATTAATTGGCGGAAAAGACGGAGCTTATTCTGCGGTGTTAACCTTTTTGCCAACAGGATTGAAAGGCCTTTCTGTTGCGGCACTTACTGCTGCAATTGTAGCTTCACTTGCAGGTAAGGTAAACAGTATCTCCACTATTTTCACGCTTGATGTATATTCAAAATATTTTCAGAAGGAAGCAGACCAGAAAAGCCTTGTTTTTGTAGGCCGGGTAACTGTTGTAGTCGGACTTATCCTGGCAGTATTGTTTACCTGGAACGATTTATTGGGCATTGGCGGTGTTGGTGGTTTCACTTACATCCAGAAGTACACAGGCTTTATCAGCCCGGGTGTATTTGCGATGTTCTTCCTGGGTATGTTCTGGAAAAGGACTACAGGTGCGGCCGCAATTGCGGGTGTACTGGCAGGTTTCCTGTTCTCGGTTTTCTTTAATGAATTTGCACCAGCGTTAATGGGCCACGAAACTATCCTCTATACGGCTTATCCAAATGGCGCTGGAGGATATGAAATTCCATTCCATATCTGTATGGGATTATCTTTCGCCTTCACGATGGTAATTATGGTTGCAATGAGTATGGCGGGACCAAAAATCAATCCTAAAGCTTTTGAACTGGATAAAAGTATGTTTAATGTAAAGCCTTCAACACTGGCATTGATTATTCTTACGCTTTTAATCATCACAGCGCTTTATGCCAAATTCTGGTAACCGGCCATAAAAGGAATTTTGAGATACAAAAAAAGGGATGAACCATGGTTCATCCCTTTTTTTGTATCATTATGATTCTATTTTTCTAGAGGGTCGGCATTGTTAACTACCGGCGCTTCAGGATCAAGTTCAACGCAACCTTTGTCATCTTTTCTTGCAAATAGTATAGGGTAAATAAACAATAAGGCCCCCAGCATCAGGAATAAGCCCGATGCTTCTAAAACATATTTGCTCCATTCGTTTTCCTTAGCGTCAATAATCATATATGCGATAAGTGCCAGAACACCAAGGATCATGGCAATCACGGCTTTTTGAAGTTTCATTACTTTTATCATGATCGTGAGACTGTAAGAGTTATTTTTACGTGTGTAAATATACTGAACAAAAACCAAACCAATTTAAGATTTTGAATGTCAATGTATTTCCGGCTAATCCTACTATTTTTAATTCTAATTCCGTAACTTTGCATCCTTATTTTTTTAAGATACTGGATTGATGTATAGGGAATTTAAACAATTGGAACTGCCTAAAATAGGCAAAGAAATACTGGAGTTTTGGAAAGCGGAAAACATCTTTGAAAAAAGTATTTCTTCGAGGCCAAAATCTAACCCGTTTACTTTTTATGAAGGACCGCCGTCGGCCAATGGGATGCCTGGCATTCACCATGTTATGGCCCGCGCAATTAAGGACATTTTCTGCAGGTACAAGACACTTAAAGGTTTCCAGGTTAAACGCAAAGGAGGCTGGGACACTCATGGCCTTCCTATAGAACTTGCTGTAGAAAAAAAACTGGGCATCACTAAAATAGACATCGGTACCAAAATTACCGTAGAAGAATATAATGCGGCATGTCGCGAAGAAGTGATGCGTTATACCGATATATGGAATGACCTCACCGAAAAAATGGGCTATTGGGTTGATCTTGAAAAACCCTATATCACTTACGAAAACGAATATATCGAATCCCTTTGGTGGATATTAAAAACCTTTTACGATAAAGGGCTTTTATACAAAGGTTATACTGTTCAGCCTTATTCGCCGGCTGCAGGAACAGGTTTGAGTTCGCATGAACTCAACCAGCCCGGCACGTATAAAATGCTGAAAGATACTTCTATCACTGCGCAGTTTTTCCTTAAAAAGGACCAGCAGCACCCATTGATTGCAACTCTTGTAGATAACAGCGCTGAAGACACTGCTTTTATTGCCTGGACTACTACGCCATGGACATTGCCGTCCAATGGTGCGCTGGCCGTTGGCGAAAAGATCAGCTATGTAAAAGTGAAAACCTTTAACCAGTATACCTTTTTACCGGTCAATGTGATCCTGGCTAAAGACCTGGTTAAAAAACACTTTAAAGCAGAGGCAGAAAACCTGTCGTTCGAAGACTTTAAATCGGGCGACAAATTAATACCCTGGACAATTACAGCGGAATTTACTGGTAAAGACCTGGTTGGCCTGCGTTATCACCAGCTGATGAATTATGTAACCAATGCCGAACTGGAAGAAAAAGCATTCCGCGTAATACCGGCTGATTATGTGACCACTGAAGATGGTACGGGTATCGTTCACATTGCTGCAGTTTTTGGGGCGGATGACTTTCGTGTATCGAAAGAAAGCGGCGTTCCGGCCGTTATGGTACAGGACGAGCAAGGCAACGATCTTCCCTTGGTAAACAAACAGGGTAAATTTGTAGATGAAGTAACAGATTTTGCCGGCCGTTATGTAAAAGAGGAATACTATAGTGACGAAATTCGCAAAGAAGCAGATTTTAAACCTACTGATGTACTGATTGCGATCAAACTCAAAGAGGAAAACAAAGCTTTCGATGTAAAAAAATACGAACACAGTTACCCACATTGCTGGAGAACAGATAAACCTGTTCTTTACTACCCGCTTGACAGCTGGTTTATAAAAACTACTGCTGTTAAGGATAAAATGGTAGAACTGAACAAAGGTATAAACTGGAAACCAGAAGCGACCGGAACAGGCCGTTTTGGTAACTGGCTGGAAAACCTGGTGGACTGGAACTTGTCGCGTTCACGGTACTGGGGAACTCCCCTGCCGATCTGGAGAACTGCCGATGGTACGGAAGAAAAATGTATAGGCTCTATTGCAGAATTGAATGCGGAGATCAAAAAATCTGTTGAAGCCGGCTTTATGGAAGCTTCGTTTGAATTGACCGATATGCACCGTCCATTTGTAGACGATGTAATCTTAACGTCTTCAACGGGAGAAAAAATGACCCGCGAACTGGACCTGATAGACGTTTGGTTTGATAGCGGTGCAATGCCTTATGCGCAATGGCACTTCCCTTTTGAAAACCAGGAAGAGTTCGAAAATGCTTACCCGGCTGATTTTATTGCTGAAGGTGTAGACCAGACCCGTGGATGGTTCTTCACATTGCATGCAATTGCAGTAATGCTGAGCGAGACCAGTGATGAGATCAAAGCCATCAATGAGCGTATCGGAAATAAAGGAATTGCCTATAAAAATGTTGTTTCAAATGGTCTGGTGCTGGATAAAAACGGCAACAAAATGTCTAAACGCCTGGGTAACGGGGTTGACCCGTTCCATACTATAGATACGTACAGCGCTGATGCTACCAGATGGTATATGATCAGTAATGCATCACCATGGGACAACCTGAAGTTTAATACCGACGGGCTTGACGAAGTGCGACGTAAATTCTTCGGTACTTTGTATAATACCTATGCTTTTTTTGCGCTGTATGCCAATATCGATAAGTTTGAAATCGATGAGAATAACGAAACGCCTGTTAAAGACCGCAGCGAACTGGACAGATGGATACTTTCATTACTTCAAAAACTTATCAATGAGGTAGATGAAAGTTATGATACTTATGAACCTACCAAAGCAGCACGGGCCATACAATCATTTGTAGACGAACATTTGAGCAACTGGTATATCCGCTTATCACGCCGCCGTTTCTGGAAAGGTGAAATGACAGCAGACAAAAAAGCAGCATACGAAACGTTGTACACCTGCCTGATGAGCGTATCTCAGCTCATGTCGCCCATTGCACCATTCTTTGCAGATTGGCTTTACCAGAATCTGACGGTAAACAAACCTGCAAAAGCAGAGCAGTCTGTACACCTGAGTTTATGGCATGCCGGAGATAATGACCTGATTGACAATGAACTGAACGAACGCATGCAACTGGCGCAGAATATTTCTTCGATGGTATTATCGCTAAGAAAGAAATCTGCCATTAATGTTCGCCAGCCGCTGGCTAAAATTCTAATTCCGGTGCTGGATAAATCCTTTGAAGGAAGAATAGAATTGGTTAAAGAAATTATTCTATCTGAAACGAACATTAAGAATATTGAGTATATTACAGACACCGCAGGGTTTATCACAAAAAAGATAAAACCCAACTTTAAAGCCCTTGGACCGAAGGTTGGCAAGGATATGAAGCCGGTAGCTGAAGCAATAAACACGATGAGTCAGGAAGAATTAAGCATATTTGAAACAGAAGGCAGCTACCAGGTTCCTGGTACCAGCTACGTGATTTTGCTTGAAGACGTAGAAATTATTGCTGAAGATATTCCAGGATGGCAGGTAACAAATCTGGGAAACCTGACTGTTGCCCTGGATGTAACAATTACTGACGAACTGAAAGAAGAAGGACTATCAAGGGAACTGATCAACAGGATACAAAACCTGAGAAAAGAACTCGATTTTGAGGTAACTGACCGTATAACGGTTAATTTACAAAATGATAATTTAATTGCCGCAGCAGTAGCAGGGAATAAAGCCTACATTTGCGCAGAAATTCTTGCAGACCAGCTAAACCTGGTAACTGACCTGGAAGATGGAAGTACAATAGTAATTGATGATGTTGAATTACAAATTTTGATTGCAAAACAATAATAAATTATGGAAAACCCCACAAAAACACGTTACTCAGATAACGAGCTTCAAGAATTTAAAGTGCTAATCCAGGACAAGCTTCGTATGGCCAGAGAGGAATTTCTTGATTTAACAAATTCATTAAGCAGTCCGAATTCAAATGGAACTGAAGATACTTCAGGAACTTATAAAACACTGGAAGACGGATCAGCGACTATGGAAAAAGAGCAATTGAACCAACTGGCTGCTCGTCAGAAAAAATTCATTGACAACCTGGAAGCGGCATTGGTACGTATCGAAAATAAAACCTATGGCATTTGCCGTGAAACTGGTAAACTGATCCAGAAGGAACGTCTGCGCGCTGTACCGCACGCTACTTTAAGTATGGAAGCTAAATTGAAGCAGGCATAATGAAAGGCTATACTAAACCGTTGCTGATTATTTTCCTGGTACTTCTTGCTGATCAGGCTTTGAAAACGTGGATCAAGACCAATATGTATGTTGGTCAGGAATTCAGGATCATTGGCGACTGGTTCATTATACACTTTACAGAGAACAATGGAATGGCCTTCGGAATGGAATTTGGAGGAGAATTTGGGAAGCTTGCGTTATCATTGTTTAGAATTGCTGCTGTTGCTGGAATAGGCTACGGTCTATATTATCTGATCAGGCACAAGTATCATCGGGGTCTGATTATGAACGTAGCGCTCATTTTTGCTGGCGCGCTGGGGAACATTATCGATTCTGTGATCTATGGAAACATTTATGGTTACGCTCCCCTGTTTCATGGCAGGGTAGTAGACATGTTCTATTTTCCGCTTTTAGAAGGTATTTTCCCAAGCTGGGTCCCTATATGGGGAGGAGAAGATTATATTTTCTTCAGACCAGTATTTAATATTGCAGATGCGGCCATATCAGTAGGCGTTATTGCCATCCTGATCTTCCAGAAAAATTATTTTAAGGAAGACGTTAAGGAAGAGATTGGCCCAAATAATGAAGTGGTAGAAGATTAACACTCAAACCTATACAAAGAAACGTCTGCAATTGTTGCGGGCGTTTTTTTTTGGTCACACATTTTCTTTCAAAAAAATTGTGGAATCGGTACGGTTTTTACATCAACCCTGTAAATACACACAAATAAAACGATTATGAAAAATTTATTAGCCCTTGCCTTTGTTGCCTTATTCAGTATAAGCGCTATGGCCCAACAAGTAGACCTGCGTAAAAAGATTACCGTGAGCGGCACCGCAGAAACAGAAGTGACACCTGATATCATTTATATCAGTATCTCACTCAAGGAATATTTAAAGGACGGCAACAGCAAGAAAAAAGTAGAAATCAATGAGCTGGAAACACAACTGTACAATGCCATTCAAACTGCAGGAATTGCAAAGGAAAATTTAATGATCAACAATATCTCCGGTTACAACACAGTGGCAGAGAAAAAAAAGAACCCCGACTTTTTGGTCAGCAAACAATACCGTTTAAAAGTAACCGACCTTAATAAATGGAATAGCATTATTGGGGCTGTAGATGCTAAAGGTGTTGCTTATACCAACATCGATAGCTATGAATATTCTAAAGTGGAGGTCTTGAAAAAAGAACTGAAAATTAAAGCCCTGCAGGCAGCAAAAGCCAAGGCAACATATCTGGTGGAAGCGTTGGGCAACCAGTTGGGCAGCGTAATAGATATACAGGAAATAAACAATGAATCCTATCCGCAGCCGGTTTACCGTACAAATATGATGATGAGAGCTGCAGATGCAGAATCTGCTGCCCCTTCTGCAGAGATCGATTTTAAGAAAATTAAACTGAGCTACGTAATGAATACCGTATTCGAAATCAAATAACGACTACTAGAGTAGACATTCAAATACGATATATATTATCATTTAAACAAAAAACAGGGCCATATAGTGCGATTTTGAGCATTATAAAGCCGAAAAGAACCTACCAGTACTTTTGGTAGGTTTTTTGTTATTTGGATAAACATAATAGTATTACACATCCTTAAACCTAAAATCAAAAAAAGTTATGAAAAAACTAATTTACTCTTTCGCGTTAATCTTCATGTTAGGTATCAGTATCAACACTGTTTCTGCGGCAACTACTAAAGACAAAGTTGAAATGACTGTTGAGCAGAAAGCTCAGTTAGAAAAGATAACTAGCCGTGTTGAAGAAATCAAATCAATGGATAAATCTCACATGTCAAAAGCTGAGAGAAAAGAACTTCGCAAAGAATTGAAAGAAATGAAAAAAGAAGCCCGTGCAATGGGTGGAGGCGTTTACCTTTCAGTTGGTGCGATCATCATCATTATCTTATTGTTAATCCTGATTCTATAATCTTCGGATTCATCATACATAAAAAAAGCTTCTCTTTAACGGAGAAGCTTTTTTTATGCTTTAGAATTTAGCTGTCGTATTAGCTGATTCTGTCAAAACCTGTATAAGGTACCAGTACCTCAGGAATCATAATCCCATCTGCAGTTTGGTAATTCTCTAAAATGGCAGCTACAATACGCGGCAATGCCAGCGCACTGCCATTTAAAGTATGTGCCAGTTGTGTTTTACCTGCATTTCCTTTGTACCTTAATTTTAAGCGGTTACTTTGGTAAGACTCCATATTGGAAACAGAAGAAACCTCAAGCCAGCGTTGCTGGGCCGCACTCCATACTTCCATATCGTAAGTCATGGCCGAAGTGAAACCCATATCCCCGCCGCATAAACGTAGTACACGGTAATGCAATCCAAGGTCCTTTAATAATTCCTGCACGTAACTGCTCATTTCTTCCAGTGTTTCGTAAGACTTATCTGGGTGTACTACTTGTACCAGTTCCACTTTGTCAAATTGGTGCAGCCTGTTCAATCCACGTACATGCGCACCATAAGATCCGGCCTCGCGACGAAAACATGGTGTATATGCAGTGTTTTTAATCGGCATTTCCTCTTCCTTCAGTATTACATCACGATAAAGATTGGTAACAGGAACTTCTGCAGTCGGGATCAGGTAAAGGTTATCTACTGTAGAATGGTACATCTGGCCGTCTTTATCAGGCAGCTGTCCTGTACCAAATCCTGAAGCTTCGTTTACCATCAACGGAACCTGCATTTCCCTATAACCCGCAGCAGTGGCACGGTCAAGGAAAAAGTTAATCAGCGCACGCTGTAAACGTGCACCTTTGCCCTTATATACAGGAAAACCCGCACCGGTAATTTTGGTACCCAGTTCAAAATCTATAATATCATATTTAGCAGTCAGTTCCCAGTGCGGCAAAGCATCACCAGCCAATTCAGCCGGTTCGCCATGCTGATAGGTAACCTCATTTTCTTCAGGAGTGCTTCCCGCAGGAACCAGTTCTCCCGGTAAGTTGGGCAACTGTACCAATGCATTGTACAAATGCAGCTCAACCGCAGCAAGGTCATCAGACAATTGTTTGATTTGTTCCTTGTTATTTACTGTCTGGGCTTTAATGGCCTCGGCCTCTTCCTTTTTACCAGTACGCATCAGCTCTCCTACCTGTTTTGCATTTGCATTTGCGGTAGCAGATAAATTATCCAGCGAAGTTTGAGTTTGTCTGCGTTGTTCATCAAATTTGATAATTTCATCCACCAGTTCTGGCTGTTTGAAATTACGGAGACTTAAGCGTTCTAAAACTTTCTCTCTATTTTCACGGATATAGTTAACTTGCAGCATTATTTAAATTTTTCACAAATATAACAAGAGTTTGGAGAATAAAATGGAAGGCAAACTATTTCTGGTTCCTACACCAATCGGAAACCTCGAAGACATGACCTTCAGGGCTGTCCGGATATTAAAGGAAGCGGATGTTATACTGGCTGAAGATACGCGCACCAGTGCCCCCTTGTTGAAACATTTCGGTATTGATAAAAAGGCGTACTCCCATCACCAGCACAACGAACATAAGGCTACTTCAGAAATCATCAAATTTTTAAAGGAAGGCAAAAATGTAGCCCTCATATCCGATGCAGGAACGCCGGCCATTTCCGATCCTGGTTTCTTTCTGGTTAGGGAGGTACTCAAACATGACCTTCCGGTTGAATGCCTGCCGGGCGCCACAGCTTTTGTTCCTGCCCTGGTCAATTCAGGTTTACCTACGGATGCTTTTGTTTTTGAAGGCTTCCTGCCTGTGAAAAAGGGCCGGCAGACACGGATGAAAAAACTGGCCGATGAGGAAAGGACAATTGTTTTATATGAAAGCCCTCACCGGCTCTTAAAAACATTAGAAGAATTTGCACAGTTTTTTGGCGAAGACAGACAGGCATCTGTAAGCCGTGAACTGACCAAAATGTATGAAGAAACGGTAAGGGGTACTTTAACAGAGATAAAATCACACTTTGAAAACAATATATTAAAGGGTGAATTTGTAATTTGTGTTGCCGGTAAAGAGGAAACAAAAAAGGAAAAACGCGTTTACGAAAAAGATTAATTTTCCTACCTGCATTAACAAAATCCGTATAGGCACTAACAAAATCCGTATAGGCACTAACAAAATTCGCAAAGGCATTAAACAAAAGAAAATGAATTTAATAGATAGATTTTTAAGCGATGAACAGGACCCAAAGGCTGTAGAAAAAGTGCTGGGCAAACTGAATGACATGCTAACTACCAATGAAGAGCTGATCTACCTGGCCGTTCAGAAAAGACCTGCTGTTAACTTGCTTCCCGACTGTATTGCTGTAAGCAACAAACGGATTTTTTACTGCGAACCGGCAAACTTTGGCATCACGATGAACTTCAAAGATATCTCATGGAAGTCTATTAAAGAGGTTTCATTCAAAGAGGAGCTGTTCGGTTCCAAATTCATTTGTGTACCGCAGCACGGAGAAAATATTATTACTGAATACATTCCTAAAGTACAGGCCCGAAAATTATACCAGGCTGCTTACGAGCAACTGGAAGGATTTAAGGAACAACAGCGCCTGGCCGAGGCAGAAGAAAGAAGGGCACAGCAACCTCCGGCAGCACTTCCTGTTGTTGAAACCCCGGTTCAGGAAGATATACCGTTGGAAATACAGGCCGTGCCGATAACTCCTGCCCTTCCGGTTGAAGAGGAAGAAGACGAAACGACACTTAAACTGAGGAAACTGAAGACACTCTATGATAAACAACTGATTACGCAGGAAGAATATGAAGCCAAAAAGGCTAGTATTTTAGATAGTTTCTAGTTCCTATACTTCATTAATGAAAGCTAAACAACCCTTATTGCTTGCACTTTTGAGTGCATTCCTTTATGGCTGGCCTGGCCGCCGCATATTTTTACAGCACCGATTTTATTTGTAGGCCTTGTCCCGCTTTTTATTGCGCTTGACCAGATCATTTTAAAGAACGAAAAAAAAACCGGCAGGAAAGTGTTCCTTACTGCAGGATTAACTTTCCTGGTATGGAATACGTCATGTATCTATTGGGTGTATAACGCCATTAGTGCTTTCAACAATCCTGTAGTGGCCCTCTTCATTTCGCTGATCCCTTATGGCCTGGGTGCGTTGTTAATGACTTTTGCCTTCTGGCTCTATTACAGGTTCAGAAAGGTAGTGGGTAAAAAGACTATCTCCTATCTGGCGTTGTTATCATTCTGGATCGGAATGGAATACCTGCATGCCACATGGGACCTCGCTTTTCCATGGATGACCTTGGGTAACGGATTGGCGGGAATGCATCAACTGGCACAATGGTACGAAGCTACAGGGGTATATGGCGGCTCGGTATGGATAATGTTAAGCAACATCTTAGCGTTTGAAGCCTACAAAAGCTACACTTCACAAAAAGGTTACCTGCGTGTGAGAACTGGGATAGCCTGGTTACTGCTGCTCATAGTTCCCGGTGGGATCTCACTGATAAAATATTACGGCTACCAGGAAAAACCACTGCCGGTGAATGTAGTTACGGTACAGCCTAATGTTGACCCGTATGAAAAAATGGGTGGCATAAGTCCTGCGGATCAATTGAAAACGCTTGTTCATTTGTCTGATTCTGTTGCACAGATCAACACGGAATATTTTATATGGCCTGAAACTGCAATTCCAAGTTATGCCAATGAAGAAAAAATACGCAGCACCCCGGAATTTGTAAACGCACAGGCATTTCTGAACAAATATAAAAACGGAACACTGATTACAGGAATAGAAACTATCAGGATCTATGATGACAAAAAAACGCTTTCGGCAAAACTGGATGCCAATAGCGGTATTTATTACGACAACTTCAATTCTGCCATGCAGGTGGAAAATTCGGCTAATGTGCAGTTTTACCATAAATCAAAATTGGTTCCAGGTGTAGAGAAAATGCCTTTTCCGAAAGCACTTGCGTTCCTTACCCCTGTATTTGCAGGACTAGGGGGCACCGTATCTGGATGGGGCTGGCAGGAACATCCGGGTGTATTTTATTCGCAAAGCGGCGTAGGTGTAGCACCTGTGATCTGTTATGAATCTTTATGGGGCGGCTGGATCAGCGAAGCGGTAAAAAACGGTGCGCAATTTATTGCCATTATAACCAATGACGGCTGGTGGGGCAACACCACCGGAAAAGACCAGCATTTCCTTTACGCCAAATTACGTGCGATAGAAACACGCCGCTGGGTAGTGAGGTCGGCCAACACAGGAATCTCCGGATTTATCAATCAACGCGGGGATATTGTTAAACAATCAACATGGTGGACGCGTGATGCGCTGAAAATGGATATCAACCTCAACGACCAGATGACTGCTTATGTGAAAAGCGGGGATATCATTGCGCAGCTACTAAGCATTATTGGCCTGGTACTGGCTTTGTTTATACCTTATTATACTTTCTTTAAGAAAAAACCTGTAAAACAATAACAAATGAAGAAGCCCGCGTATGTTGAATATGCGGGCTCTTTTGTTTAATAAGTAAGGTTGATCTTTACGCCAGATACTTCCCTACGATAGGCATCCTTCTTCCCATGCCAAAAGCTTTTGGCGATACACGAAGGATTGGTGGGGTCTGGTATCTTTTAAATTCTGCGGCATTAACCATTTTTATAATTCTTCTAACCAGCGCTTCATCATATCCTAAAGCAATAATAGCGGCAGAACTTTTCTTCAGCTCAATAAACTGGTAAAGGATGGCATCCAGCGTATCGTAATCAGGAAGCGAATCAGAATCTTTTTGTCCCGGTCTTAATTCAGCCGAAGGTGGTTTAACGATAGTATTTTCAGGAATTACTTCTCCGTCTTTATTGATATAATGGGCAAGCTCATAAATCTGTGTTTTGTACACATCACCGATTACCCCTATCGCGCCGCACATATCACCGTATAAGGTTCCATAGCCAACTGCGCATTCACTTTTGTTAGAGGTATTCAGCAGGATATAACCAAATTTATTGGACATGGCCATTACCACAATCCCTCTGCTCCTTGCCTGGATATTCTCTTCAGTAAGGTTAAACGGCAGGCCTTGAAAAGCATGTTCCATCATGCTGTCGAATGCTTCTGCAGCGGCTTTAATCTCGATGATCTCATGTTTACAGCCAAAATTTTCAACCAGGTCGAGCGCGTCTTTAACTGAATGGTCCGAAGAATATTTTGATGGCATAAGTACAGCCATTACATTCTCCGGTCCCAGTGCGCGGCAGGCCAGGGCACAAACTATAGCAGAGTCAATTCCGCCGGATAGTCCCAGCACCGCTTTTGAAAATCCTGATTTACCAAAATAGTCTTTGATCCCAAGGATCAGCGCATCATGTATCTGTGCGATATCAGGCACGTTAACATGAGGGGTCTTCACATATCCCTCTATGGTGCGTCCGTTTAGGGTGTAGGTCCTCAAATGCTCTTGAAAGTAAGGCATTTCGTCAAGAAGGTTACCCTCACTGTCAAAAGCCATAGAGCCACCGTCAAATATGATTTCTGTTTGAGCCCCCACTTGGTTCACGTATAACAGGGGCAATTTATATTTTTTAGCATTACCGGCCAGTACAACCATCCGCTCATCATCATGCTGATAAGAAAAAGGGGAAGCCGCAATATTGATCATGATATCGGGCTCCTGGGTAATGAGTACATCCATCGGATTGGAAACGTACAGCGGGTTATTATTGATGTTCCAGAGGTCTTCACAAATGGTGAGGGCAATCCTGGTACCTTTATAATCTATACATTCAAACTGCGTAGCAGGTTCAAAATAACGGTATTCGTCAAACACGTCATAATTTGGCAGTAATGCTTTTTTAGCAACAGCCTGAACTTTTCCATCGGCAATAAAATATGCGGCATTGAATAAATCCTTGCCCGCCGCCGCTTGATTTCTGACAGGCAGGCCTATGATGCAGGCGATTCCATTGCAATGTTCAGCAACCTTAAGGGCCGCATCCTCACAAAGGGAGATAAATTCTTCAAATTCCAGGAAATCGCGAGGCGGGTATCCGCATACGGCAAGCTCCGCAAAAACAACCAGGTCAGCACCATCGGCCTTAGCCAGCGTTATATGTTCAATTATTTTGGCAGTATTGTGTTCGAAATTCCCAATATGGTAGTTGAGTTGCGCTAATGCTATCTTCATCTGAATAAATAGTTCCGTAAGTGTTAAAAGAAAACGCCAAAATTGATGCCAATGTAGCTATTTTTAACGCTTCTGCTCTTATCGTCAGAAATGTCAGTAAAACCATTGTTAAACGTTAATCCGGTAGTGACACTGGTACTCCTGGCCACATCATATTCCAGTCCCCCGCCAATAATTAGACCTGCCCGGTAAAAATTGATGTCTTTCTTGATATGGATTCCATCCGCAATTGTTTTTCCGGCGAGCGTAACGTTCTGTTTGGCACCAATGTTAAAGTCGTTGGAAAGGCCAAATTGCCCATACCAGCGTACTGCACCTATTTTCTCAGTTTTCAATTTCACTGTAAGCGGAATTTCCACATACTGCAGCATATACTTAAGATCGTAGGCCGTAGGGTTAGGGTTTGCAACCGCATCATGATACGGACTAGGGTTAATCTCTGTAGTTTTACCATTGATACTGGTGATCGTTAAACCCGTGGAGAAACTATAGTTCTCTGCAAAATTGAAGTCGGCCAGCAACCCATAAGTAAAACCTAAGTTTACACCGTTACTTTTGCCATCTTCAGCTTTTGCCCAGCCAATTGTAGGATGAGCGGCCAGTCCTAACCTGAACCCATAATAAGGTTCAGTGCCACGGTTTTGTGCAAAAGCGGCACTGGTAATTAACAATAATAGCACTCCTGTAAGTATTTTCTTCATCAGTATAAATATGTGTTTTCAGTCGTATTAATATGCTGTCTTCAAACTGCCTTGAGCAGTTATTGAGTATAAGTTGATAACAGTTATCCTTCAGATAGTTTTAACAGCTATCAAATATAACGCCCGATTAATTTTACACTGCGGGCTTTGACGGTTTCATCTGCGATCTGTTATATTTGTTCTACATGACTGATAACGTAAAACATTGCCAAATTTATCTAATTTTTCTGGCTGTCCTCACTTTTTTTTCCTGCAAGCAGGGTAAAAAGCCCGATGTAGACAATATTACGATGGCCATCAAAATTGAACGGTTTGATCAGGAGCTGTTTGCAGGAAAGCAAAAAGACATTGCCAAAACTGATTTTTTCCTTCAAAAAAAATATACGGTGTTTTACGACGATTACGTTCACAGAATGGTTGGGGAGCCAGATTACACAGGCGTGCAAATCCTCTCTACACTGTACAAAGACCAGGCTTACACAGATTTAAACCACGAGGCCGATAGTGTTTTTAAAACGCTCGAACCACAGCAAAACGATCTGAACCAGGCTTTCAAATACATCAAATATTATTATCCAAAAATCAGGGTACCGAGGTTCATCTCCTTTATCTCAGGGTTTTCGGTACAAACTCCTATTGGCGATGGTTATATGGGCATTGGGTTAGATATGTTCCTGGGCAAAAACAGCAAATTTTATCGGGCCATTGTGAAAAGTGTCCCGCTTTACCTGTCCAGAAGGTTTTCACCTGAGTATATTGTGCCTCGCATTACCGAAACCTATGCGCGTGAAGAGCTGTTTCCGCAAAGGGACGAAAACCGGTCATTGCTGGGCAAAATGGTGGAAAATGGTAAGATTCTTTATTTCATGGACCAGGTACTGGATGAGCAGGTTCCTGATTCAGTTAAAATTGGATATACTGATAAACAATTGAACTGGTGCAAAACATATGAGGGTGAAATCTGGGCATATTTTATGGAAAACAACCTGCTGTTTGAAACTGATTTTCAGAAAATCCAGATGTACCTCACGGAAGCGCCGTTTACGCCGGGATTGGGGGAAAAAAACGAATCGGCACCGAAGCTGGGGGTATGGATAGGCTGGCAAATGGTAAAAAAGTATATGTCAGAAAACCCGGAGGTGACCCTGCAGCAATTGATGACAGATCAGGATGCCCAAAAAATATTAACTTCGGCTAAGTATAAACCAAAAACATAAGTATCACAGATGAAGAAAGTAGGGATTGTACTGTCTGGTGGCGGCATAAGGGGGACAGCTCACCTTGGCGTATTAAAGGCCCTGACCAATGCAGGGGTAAAAATCAGCCATATCAGCGGCACAAGTGCGGGCTCTATAGTAGGCGCATTTTTCGCTGCAGGGATAGATCCGGAAGAAACACTGGAAATTTTCATGAGAACTAAACTACTGCGCTTTATCAGGCCAGCGGTAGGCTCACTTGGGCTCATTGGTATAGAACAAACGTCCAACCTGTTGAAAACACATTTCCCTGAAGACCTGATTGAGAAACTGAAAATTCCGCTCACCATTACCGCTACCAATTTCAGTGAAGGTAACCTGGTTTATTTTGACAAAGGGCCGCTCATCAGGGCAATCCAGGCTTCATGCTGTATCCCTGGCATTTTCCGGCCAATTATGATAGACGGGCAAATGTTTGTGGATGGCGGTATCTTAAATAATTTCCCGGTTGAACCGCTGCTGAATAACTGTGATTTTATTATCGGCTCTTCCTGTAACCACCTCAAAGCAGTTAGCAAAATCACCAATATCACCTCCCTTGTGGCCAGGGCCGGGCTAATGTCTGTTAATAAGGATATGGAACAAAAAGGGGCTTTCTGTAATATACTGATTGAACCAAAGGGTATGGGCGAAATCAGTACGTTTGACATGAAAAAAGCTGAAACGATTTATTGGCTCGCCTATGAAGAAACACTGAAAACACTCAGGGGCAATGAGCAGTTTGCAGCACTGCTCGCTGACAAGGAAAGTTAAACCGTAATATTTAAGGCAACCAGGTTATCGCCCTGCAATACAGGGATGGCCGTGCAAATATTCAATTGAAGACAGAATCTGATATCTTCTTCGATATCAAGCGCTATCATACGGTGCCCGTGTGCAGACTTACCTACATAAGCCCTCAGATCATCCTTTGCCAGGTTATACAAATCTTCTGCCGCCACACTGGAATCATCAAAATGCACAAAAGAACCTTTCAGCTGCTGAACCACTGCGCCCGCAAAAATGGTATCCTCCAGATTAAACAGGTCTTTCCATCCGGCACATAACAGCAATACATCCTGATCCTGGTTTTTCAGCCAGTCGCACAGCGACTGCAGGTTCAGAAATGACCCGATTACTACCTGGCTTGCCCTGCTCCTTGCCAAGTGCAATGCTTTGGTGCCATTGGTGGTGGTCAATACAATAGTTTTACCAGCCACCTTATCGGCCGTATAAGAAAATGGGGAATTACCAAAGTTATATCCCTCTACTACTTCCCCATTTCTTTCTGCCGCCAACAGATAGCCTTTATCTGCATAATTAAGGCAATCCTCTACCTGCGCCACCGGAATGATGGCTTCCGCCCCGTTATCTATACCATAAACGATAGATGATGTCGCCCTCAAAATATCGATGACAACTACAATACTGTTTTCGATTGCATACAGATCAATCAGTGCGGGCGTAAGACAAACTTCTATTTTTCTTGACATTGGGGCAGGGCAGGTTATTTATAAAAAGGGAACTTTACTACTTTAGCTTTGATGTTGTTATTACGGATACTGATATAAATATCTGATCCTTCTTTTGCATTTTCTTTGGCAACATAACCCATTCCAATGGCTTTTTGCAAAGAGGGCGACTGCGTGCCCGAGGTTACTTTACCGATCACATTACCAGCTTTGTCTACAATTTCGTAATCATGACGGGGAATTCCGCGTTCTACCATCTCAAAACCAATCAGCCTGCGTTTCACGCCAGCTTCTTTCTGTGCCAGCAAGGCTTCAGAATTGGTAAACGTTTTGGTAAATTTAGTAACCCATCCCAAACCAGCTTCAATAGGCGAAGTGGTATCATCAATATCATTTCCATATAAACAGAAACCCATTTCCAGACGCAGGGTATCGCGCGCGCCCAGGCCAATCGGTTTGATATTAAATGCTGCACCTGCTTCAAAAACAGCATCCCAGATTTTTTCTGCATGCTCATTGTCGCAATAGATTTCAAATCCGCCAGCACCGGTATAACCAGTAGCAGAAACCACTACATTTTCTACACCAGCAAAAACGCCTTTAGTAAAAGTATAATATTCCATAGAGGCCAAATCAATTTCTGTCAGGCTTTGTAGAGCTTCTGCCGCCTTTGGTCCCTGAACTGCCAGCAAAGAAGTTTTATCAGAAATATTGTGCATTTCAACACCATTGGTATTGAACTTACTGATCCAGTTCCAATCCTTCTCAATGTTAGAAGCATTAACAACCAGCATATATGTTTTTTCGTCGATTCTGTAGATCAATAAATCATCTACAATACCACCATCTTCATTTGGAAGATAAGCATACTGAACTTTACCGTCATATAATTTCGAAGCATCATTACTAATCACGCGTTGTATCAAATCCAGTGCGTTTTCACCCTTAAGAATGAATTCGCCCATATGGCTTACATCAAAGACACCTACAGCCTTTCTTACTGTAGCATGCTCTGCATTGATGCCTTCATATTGAACTGGCATATTGTACCCTGCAAATGGCACCATCTTGGCACCTAAAGAAATGTGTTTGTCTGTTAAAGCGGTGTTATTCATGCGTTATTGCTTTTTTTGTGGGCAAAAGTACATAAATTTTAACCATTTACTAATCGCTGGTATACATTCAGCATCTGCCTGGAAATAGTAACCAGATTATGGTCGCGTTCAACCGTTTTACGTGCATTTTCACCTATTTCGCGCCACCGGTTTGGATGTGTAATACACTGGAGGATACAACGGTAAAATTCGTCGGGTGTATCTGCAATCAGGAGGTCCTTGCCATTTTCATAATTAAGCCCTTCTGCTGCGTATGTAGTTGCAATTACGCATTTTTTCATGGCCATTCCTTCAATAATCTTTACCCGCATCCCGCTACCCGAAAGCAGGGGAACAATCATGATGGCCTTGGAATTCATAAATTCGACAGCATCAAAGACTTCACCTTCCACTACCAGGTTGTCTGAATCGTAATCATAAAAATGCTGCTGCATGGCTTTACCCGCAATATAAAACCGGAGTTCGCTGTTCAGTTTTTCTATATCAGGCCAGATTTCATCGATAAACCATTCCAGTCCTTCCTTATTGGGGCGCCAATCCATGGCACCTAAATGGAACAATGTTGGAAAACTTGTTTTTTTAGGGTCGATTACATACTTTTCGAAGTCGAGCGCCACTGGAAAAACATCCAGGCAGGTCTCACAACCGAAATGGAGAATAGCCTGCCGGTCGGGTTCACTGATGGCAAAAATCTGGTGGAAGCGGTTGATCTGTTCAGTTTCATATTCCTTAAGCCTGCGGGCCAAAAATTGCAGGTATTTGCGTCGCGGGGTAAAGCGTTCTGATGTGGCCAGACGCTCCCATACATCAAACACAATGTTATGCGCGCGGTAAATCAGCTTGGCCTTGCTGTTATTTTTAACAACTTCAAGATATGGAACTACAAAAAGGCCTTCAAATTGTATGATATCAAATTCGCTTTCGCGAAGGATATTCTCGAGCAATTTTGCGGCATCATCGTCATAAAACCTGGAAACGTTATAGGATTCGTTGGAAAAGATATTAAAAAAAGCACCCCATAAATTTACTTCCGTATCCAGGTCAAACGAATGGAATTTGATTTGGTCAAATACAGGGTCATAGATATCATCTACGTCAACCCTGTGTTTGTTGGTATTGATACTGAACAAAGTGATATCTACGCCCACATTTAACAATCCTTTTATAGTATTGTAAACTACAATAGGATAGCCACTGTTAGGCGGAAACGGGACCCGGTTGCTAAGTATTAATGCTTTCACTTCCGTGAAAATACAAATTATAGCTCATTATCGGCAACTAAAACAAAGTCGGGATCACTTATTCTAAAAGTTTTACGATGATATGGTGTTAGGCCATGTAATAGCGCTGCCGTACGGTGGTCGCGCGTAGGATAACCCTTGTTCTGGCGCCATTGGTACAAAGGAAATTCATCCGCCAGATTGTCCATAAATTCGTCGCGGTGTGTTTTTGCCAGAATTGAAGCCGCTGCAATATTGAGGTATTTACCGTCCCCCTTGATGATACAGCTGTGCGGAATATCAGGATAGGCCTTAAAACGGTTGCCATCGATACTGAGGTACCGCGGAGAAACGTTAAGTTTTTCTATCGCACGGTGCATGGCCAGAAAAGAGGCATTCAGTATATTGATTTCGTCAATTTCGTTGTTGTCGACAGAAGCTACGGCCCATGCAATGGCTTCCCGTTCAATAATCGGCCGCAGTGCAGCACGCTGGATATGTGTGAGTTTTTTTGAATCGTTGAGTTCACCTGCAATAAAATCTGCAGGCAGGATTACGGCCGCGGCAAATACGGGGCCTGCTAAACAGCCACGTCCGGCTTCATCGCAGCCAGCCTCTAAATGTTCCAGTTGAAAACAGTTCAATAACATGGCCGTAAATTTAATAAATTTTTATAATTGGCTATACCGTTATATTTTGCGCTTTGATATCAAACGCATCACGCAACCCGATAGCCATCAGATTAAACGCATAAACGGTTAGCATAATTGCCATCCCCGGTAAAATTGCCAGATAGGCAGCATCCATCACGATGTAGCCATAATTTTCCTGGATCATACTGCCCCAGCTTGGCATTGGGGGCTGGGCACCAAACCCAAGGAAGCTTAAACCTGTCTCCAGCAATATTGCTGATGCAAAATTTGCCGATGCAATGACCAGTACAGGTCCCGCTATATTGGGAAGGATATGTTTGCGTAAGATCCTGTGCGTAGGAAAACCCAGCGCTTTAGCAGCTTCTACAAATTCGGCCTCTTTGATGGCCATCACCTGTCCGCGTACCAGACGGGCAACATCTACCCAAGTTGACAAACCTACGGCAATAAAAATCTGCCAGAAGCCTTTACCCAAGGCAAAAGAAATGGCAATCACCAGCAGCAAAGAGGGCAGAGACCAGATTACATTCATCAGCCAGCTGATTGCGGCGTCGGTCATTCCGCCAAAATATCCGGCCAGGGCACCTAAAGTTACACCAATACTCATTGATATCAGAACTGCTATCAATCCTACGGAAAGCGAAACACGGATACCCAGGATCAAACGGCTCAGCAGGTCGCGCCCATACCCATCTGTTCCCAGCCAAAATGTTTGCTGGTAGACATGCTGTGCTATGAACTCTTCCTGGTTACCATTGATCGCGTAGCTGCTTTCGGCAGCTTCTTCATCATCCCCTATGTATTCCTTAACCAGAATCTGCTTCCCCGAAATCCGGTATCCTGTAATTGGAATACTTTTAATAGATGAAGGTTGTCCATAAATCATCTTTTCAATCACATTGTTTTCAGCGATATTCTTTTTACGGCTAAGCACAAGGAACTGGAAAGAACGTCCCGGCTTTTTGTTGCTGAGCTGCAAATGCATGGTATTGGCCATCGGGGTTTGGTCTGGCGTGATCAGGTACCCTGAAATACCCATCAGCAAAAGAATAATAATAAACACCAATCCACCAAGAGCAGGCTTGTTTCTCTTAAACCGTATCCATATCTTTTTTGCGGGACTGCTGCTTGTCTTCATTAGTTAATATTGTTTTTAAAGATCATGATGGTTCAATTATTTAACCATTCTGCCTTTCCAATTGTATTTGCCTGAATTGCCGGCCACACCAATATAAATAATATATAACACATGCAGCACATTCAAAACAGGCAGGAGCACCATTAAACTGCGGCGCCTGGCAAATTTAGTAACGTCCATGAGGAACACGAACTCCACGGCAATTTTTAGCACCAGCTGCAACAGGGCAATTTTCAAAAAACCTAAAATAAAAATCCCGGTTACCAGGTTCAGTAAAATACTTAAGTTAAAGAACCAGATAAATACACCCAGCACAATAATAGCTTTGTTTTTATACCTGGTGCTCTTTGATGCCCAGCGCTTACGTTGCTGTAAAAACTCGCCAAGAGTAGGTTTTGCATGGGTATAAACTATGGCATCGCGGTTTTTAAGGAAGCCAATTTTACCGGGGTACCGCGCAGCAATCTTATGCAGCAACAATTCATCATCGCCCGAGGCCAAATCGTCTATGCCCTGAAACCCGCCCACTTCATAAAAAGCATCCCTTTCATAAGCCAGGTTGGCACCATTACAAGTAGATGGCTGGTTATTCCCTATAGTGGATGCCCCAAGTCCTATCAGGTACAAGAACTCAAGCGACTGCGACCTTTCAAAAAAGCTTTTTTCCTCGTCATAAGCTACCGGAGAGGAGATCATTTTAAATCCTTTCTCTTCATAATAGCCGATAACTGTACTGAGCCAGCGTGTACCCATTCTGCAATCTGCATCTGTAGTGATGATCAGGCTGCCGCGCGCCTCTCCTATTGCTGTCTGGATTGCTTTTTTCTTGTATGAATTTAAAGCACGGTTCTCTTTGAGGGAAATCAGCTTTACCCCTGCATGCGCATAAGACCTGATGATTTCTGCAGTGTTATCTGTAGAATGGTCATCTATAAAAATGATCTCAGTAAGCGCTTTATTGTAGTCCTGTGCAAGCAGGTCATCTATTGTACGGTGTATGTTATCGGCCTCATTACGTGCGGCAACAATGATGGACACCACTGTTTTACCTACAGTTTTCTGATATACGAAGGGGATCAGTTTATGCCAGCCCCTGATGAATCCGAATACAACAACCAGGTAAATGACAGTGAGAAATGACGACAGGTAACTAACGACGGTTATGACTTCCAAAAAAATTTAATTTAAAAACGAAATATGAGCCTAATATAGCAGGAATTATAATATTAATCAGCCATATACTTGCAGTACATGCAATAACTGCTACATCCTGTTTAGTTATAAAGTTAAAAAAGTAAGAAGCGGTCACACTTCTTACCCCAATATCAAACAAGTCGAGGGACGGCAGGGTAGACTGTACAAAAAACAGGATGCAAACCATCATCATAATATCCAGGTAATGTATATCTGGTATCAGCCAGTAAAACATCACAAAATACTGTGTGCTGAAAACCGTATACCTGGCCAGGCACAACAAGAGTATTTTGGCGAGTTCTTTCTTCTGGTACCTGCCTAAAATACTGTAGAATTTTTTGTACTTCCTGGTAAAACGCATCGACAGCAAAATGCCGTTGAGCCAGCCTATATTAAAATAAAAAACCAGAAAAAACAGACAGAACATAACCGACAACACCATCAGCGCATAAGCCAGACGATAGTCTAGTGCCAGAAAGCGATAGATAAATATACTGAGGCAGAGGGCACCGAAGATATTGGTGAGTACCATCTGGCCGATATTACCTACTGCCATAGCCACCATGCCTACAATTCTGCGTTTAGGTGAAAGAAAAAATACCCTTCCCCCATACTCACCAATGCGGTTGGGCGTGAAGACCGCCCAGGTAAGTCCGCAAAATACAGATTCAACCGAGCGCCATAAACTAATTTGCTCTATATGATGCAGCAGCCTTTTCCATTTCACTGCTTCAAGCCCCCAGTTGAGCAACATCAGTCCAAATACCAGCGAAAGTACGGCGATAATCTGCGGCCGTGGAATAGCCAACAGGATAGCGCGGAAATCTTTGAGGTTATTATTGGTAGAGAGCTTGTTATAGATAAACCAAAAAGCAAAGACAACAATTGCCACTTTTGCAACATTGGAAATTATACTTTTATATTTGGATATCAATTTATCGTTTCTTTTATTTCATGCAAATATGCTTAATATTGTTCTATGTTGGTTGGAAAAAAGGAAAGGGTGATCATGGGTATTGATCCGGGTACCTCTATCATGGGATACGGAATAATATTGGAGCGCGGAAGTAAGATAGAGCTGATCGCGATGGGGATAGTGAGAATGGACCATCTGGACGACCATTTTTTAAAGCTGCAGACCATCTTTGCTAAAACTGTAGGATTGGTAGATCAGTATAAACCCGATGTAGTTGCATTGGAAGCACCATTTTATGGTAAAAATATACAGGTGATGCTAAAATTGGGCAGGGCACAGGGCATAGCAATGGCTGCGGCCCTTTCAAGGGATATACCTATCACTGAATACGCGCCGCGGAAAATTAAGCAATCTATTACCGGGAACGGAAGTGCAGGAAAAGAACAGGTGGCGGCTATGCTGCAACGACTGTTGAATTTTAAGGAAACACCAGAGTTTCTTGATGCGACTGACGGCCTCGCCGTAGCGGTTTGTCATTCCTTTCAGCGCGTGTCAACAACCGGCAGCGGAAAGTCTTATTCAGGCTGGGATGCCTTTGCCAAAGACAATCAGAAGAGATTAAAATAAGTCATAAAAAAGCCTTCAGCAGCATCTGGCTACCGAAGGCTTTTCCATTGAATATTTTTAGTTAAGCTCCTAGTATCTTGAATACGGCCTTAAAGCAGATAAATGCACCTGCAAATAAGATAGCCCAGGATACAATAGATAAGGTAGTTGAATCACCTGCAAATCGCAGATAAACACCTACGATGCTTACAACAATACCTATAACCAATAATGTATATATTGATGTTTCATTTGCATTCTGTATACTTTTAGTGCTACGTTTTGGCAGTTGCTCCATTTTATTTTTTTTAAATTCCTGTGCAAAATTAATATTATTTCAATAAAACAAGCATGTTCAACAGAGAAATATTAGTTTAATATGCTTTTAATCCTTCCACGCGTTGTCTGGACTTTTCAGATTCGCTAAGCCCTGAACCTTTGTACAGTAATTTCTCCCAGTCGCCATACATTGGATTAGGTAAAACGATAAAATGTGTCCCGAATTCCTGCTGTGCTTTCTCTACTTCGTCCCGTGTATTTTTCCCTTCCCTGTAAAACACATTTGAAAAATCGCTCAGGTTGTCCCCGCAGAGTAAAAGGATATTGTATTTCTGCAAGACAATCTGCCTCCGCGGCTCCTTATCAGATGTAGCGGTATTGACCATCAGGTGTGCCTCATCTGCAAAAGGAAATCCCAGGCGCTGCAGGTTGCTCAATGTAGCTTTATAATCGGCCTTGTTCCGGTTGGTAATATAAAAGGTTTCCACTCGTTTTGACGCGGCGTATTTTAAAAACCCTAAAGCACCGGGAACAGTATCCGCTGCCGCCAGATTAGTCCACTTTGACCAGTCGGCAGGGTCAAAACTTACGCCCTTTTGGACCTCTCTTCCTTGAAAAGGAGAGTTATCAAGTACGGTTTCGTCAATATCAACCACTACACAGTTCCCCTTTAGGCTATCCGCTTCTTTTAACCGCACATCCAGTGACAAACGTGCAAAGTTATAGGCCTGAAAAGACAGCGCCCTGTACTCGCCTGAATGCTGTTGCCAGGCAACGGCAATAGCATAATCTTTAGCACCCGAATTGGTTTGTGAAAATAGACTTGCTGGCAAAAGCAAACCAAATACAAGGGGTAGAATCAAATGTTTCATAGGAATGATTTCAACAAAAGTAAATATTTATGGCGCAGGAGCCCTATTTAAAATGTAAAAGGCCATTGTCTGAGACAACGGCCTTTTACATTAATTATATACCAGTATTAGCCATTCAGCGCTGCTGCACCACTTACAATCTCTGTAAGCTCTGTAGTAATCGCAGCCTGACGTGCCTGGTTGTAAGAAAGTTTAAGTGCTTTTAACAGATCGCCTGCATTCTCAGTTGCTTTATCCATTGAAGTCATCCTTGCACCGTGTTCAGATGCATGAGAGTCCAACACAGCTTTGAACAACTGGATTTTGATAGACTTTGGAATTAATTCTTTAACGATCTCTTCTTTAGATGGCTCAAGAATATAATCTATCTGTTGTCTGCTTACTTTTTCTTCTTTAACTTCTGATTTAGGAAGTGGCAATAACTGCTCTGTAGTAAGGATCTGTACTGCGGCATTTTTAAAGCGGTTGTAAACCAGTTCTACTTTATCGTAATCACCGTTTTTAAAACCGGCCATAATCGAATCTGTAATTTTGGTTACATTCTCAAAAGTAAGTGCATTGTATACGTCATTATTGTTTCCAATGATGTTGTAATTTCTTTTCTCATAAAAATCCTGTGTCTTTTTACCGATAGATAAGATACTCACTTTACCATTTTTATACTGCTCGCTGTATTTTTCAGCAATCAGGTTGTTGGCGGTTTTAATTACATTCATATTGAATGCACCAGCAAGTCCACGATTTGAAGAAACTACAATAATCAAAACTTTATTAGGCTCACGTTCCTCAGTATAAGGTGACGAAGATCCTTCGAGGTTGGCAGAAAGATTCCCTAAGATCTCTTTTAGCTTCGTAGCATACGGACGTAACTGTATAATAGCATTCGTTGCGCGCTTCAGCTTTGCTGCCGAAACCATTTTCATGGCTTTGGTAATCTGCTGTGTAGATTGCACCGATGATATACGAATTCTTACTTCTTTTAAATTAGCCATTCTTTTTTAATCTTCTTCCTGAGTTAATGTTTAGTATTTTCCTGATAGTTCTTTGGCTACAGTTTCCAATACCTTTGTAATTTCATCATCCAGTTTACCAGCTTTTAAAGCAGCAAGTGTTTGTGGGTGACGTAATTCCAGTTGTTGTAAATATTCAGCTTCAAAAGCTCTGACTTTGTTTACAGGAACCGAACGCATCAGATTTTTTGTACCGATATAGATGATAGCAACTTGTTTCTCTACAGTCATTGGAGAGAACTGTCCTTGTTTAAGGATCTCAACGTTTCTTGAGCCTTTATCAAGTACAGATTTAGTTGCTGCATCAAGATCAGATCCGAATTTAGAAAACGCCTCTAACTCACGGTATTGTGCCTGATCCAGTTTCAAAGTACCAGCTACTTTTTTCATTGATTTGATTTGTGCATTACCACCTACACGTGATACAGAGATACCAACGTTAATAGCGGGACGTACACCAGCATTAAATAAGTTAGATTCAAGGAATATCTGTCCGTCAGTAATTGAAATTACGTTGGTAGGGATATATGCAGAAACGTCACCCGCTTGTGTTTCGATAATTGGAAGGGCCGTTAATGAACCACCACCTTTTACGATACCTTTTAACGACTCAGGCAGATCGTTCATGCTCTGCGCGATGTCATCATTAGCGTTGATTTTTGCAGCACGCTCTAATAAACGACTGTGCAGGTAAAACACGTCACCAGGATAAGCCTCACGGCCCGGTGGGCGACGTAACAACAGGGAAACCTCACGGTAAGCTACAGCTTGCTTAGAAAGATCATCATAAACGATCAGTGCAGGGCGACCTGTATCACGGAAGTATTCACCAATTGCAGCACCTGCGAAAGGCGCATAAAATTGTAGTGGAGCAGGATCAGCAGCAGAAGCCGAAACAACCACTGTGTAAGGCATTGCACCGTTTTCTTCTAAAGTACGAACAACGTTTGCAACAGTACTTGCTTTCTGACCACAAGCAACATATATACATAAAACAGGGTTACCTGCTTCATAAAATTCTTTTTGATTGATAATGGTATCGATACAAACGGCACTTTTACCAGTTTGACGGTCACCAATAACAAGCTCGCGCTGACCACGTCCAATCGGGATCATCGCATCGATTGCTTTGATACCAGTTTGTAATGGCTCATTAACTGGCTGACGGTAAATTACACCCGGAGCTTTACGCTCAATCGGCATTTCGTAAGTCTGGCCAACGATTGGTCCTTTACCGTCGATAGGTTCGCCCAATGTATTTACTACACGGCCCAACATACCTTCACCAACTTGAATAGAGGCAATTTTTTTAGTACGTTTGATCGTATCACCTTCGCTGATATTGCTTGACGGGCCTAACAAAACCACACCAACATTATCTTCTTCAAGGTTCAAAACAATACCTTGCAAGCCGTTTTCAAATTCAACTAGCTCACCTGATTGAACTTTAGTTAAACCATAAACACGGGCAATACCATCACCCACTTGTAATACGGTACCAACTTCTTCAAGTTCGGCTTCTGATTTAAAGCCCGACAATTGTTGCCTGATAATT
>Ga0247816_10000154_pt1 | contig 40529 bp, 37 predicted proteins | sample UWRJL209509C1_FD_179930 | JGI IMG/M metagenome (GOLD analysis project Ga0247816, IMG submission 179930) | Plant litter microbial communities from Arlington Agricultural Research Station in Wisconsin, United States - UWRJ-L209-509C-1 | ecosystem: Environmental > Terrestrial > Plant litter >...
CGGCGGCCCACGGTCCAAAGCCGGAGTGAGGGCACACCGAGCCCAGGCGAGGTGCCGAGTGGTGGGGCAAGAGCGTTTTGCTTACTTTTGCGCTCTATCAAAAGTGAGCCGCCGTAAGGGCGGAACCCAATGAAGCCCTGACCGCAGCAACGGATATGTACCCCATCACCCCTGAAGAAAACGCTGCGCCAAGTCGAGCTGCGAGTTCGCCAATTGATGCAACTCATCGCCGATCTGAGTACTGCGCCTCGATTGATCGCTGCTGGTTTGCGCCAGGCTCACGATCTGCGAAATCTGCCCGTTGATCTCCTGGGCCACTTGCCCCTGTTGTTCGATAGCCGAGGCCATCTGCAAGCTCATGCCGGAAATCTGCCCGACTTCCTCGCAGATGCGGCGCAGGGCCGTCTGTACCTGCGACACATCTTCACGGGATTCCCGCGCTGCCGATTCGCCGCGTTGCGCAGTGGCCAGGGCCAAAGCGCTGCCGTCACGTAACTGCTCGATGGAACGCTGTATCTGCTCGGTGGATTCACGGGTTCGGGTCGCAAGGCTGCGCACTTCATCGGCCACCACGGCAAAACCACGTCCAGTCTCGCCCGCCCGCGCCGCTTCGATGGCGGCGTTCAGCGCCAGCAGGTTGGTCTGCTCGGCGATGCTGCGAATCACGTGGGCAACGCCACTGATGGACTCGATTGATTCGGCCAGGCGGCTGACGGCCAGGCCAATCTCTTCGACCGAGGTGCACAGGTCGGTCATCGACCGCTGGCTTTGCCCGGACATCCGATCACCGTCATGCGCCAGGCGGTCCACGGCTTGAGTCGCCTCGGCGGCGTGTTGCAGGTTGCGCGACAGTTCCTGGATCGTCGCGCTCATTTGATGCACGGCGGCGGCGGACTGTTCGGCCTCTTCAAGTTGGCGTTGCAGGTGCCCCGACTGGGTCTGCACCAGTATCGAAGATTCACGTGCGCGCTGGCGCACGGTCTCGCCATTGATCTGGATGCGCGCCATCACCGTGCGCATCCGCGTGTTCTGGCTGTTGAGGGCCATGTCAAAACGGCTGGCAACCCCGGCGCTGCCGTCCTGCAGCGGTGCGAGCAGGGCATCACTGTAGGCCTGGGCATGCCGGGCCATGATCCGGCGCACGTCCGCCTGCTGTTTGGCCCGCCACTGGCAGGCCGAAGCCAGCACACCGCCGAGCACCAGCGCGCCTGCGGTCACGCCGATGTACCCGCCAAATATGGCGCCGGTGACACCCAGACCCAGCAACCAGGCAATGCCGTGGCTGGCGAGATGCTCTTGCACGCGGCGGCCAACGGGCAGCGGGCCATGGCCGTCGTTCAAGCGCCGATACAACTGCTCGGCCCGCAGGCTTTGCGCATGTTCCATCGGGTGATACGCCGTACCCAGCGCATTCAGTTGGCCACCTTCAAACAGCGGCACCACATACAGGTTGCACCAGAAGGTCATGCCCTGTTTGTCGCGGCCCATCATCGGTGCCGTCCACGGCTCGCCGCTGCGCAGGGTTTGCCACATGCGCTCGATGACCCGCTTGGGCATCAGTGGGTGATTGATCATTTCGTGCGGCTGGTTCACCAGGTCTTCCCGGGCATAACCGCAGAGCTCCAGATAGGCATCGTTGCAGCCGACCAGATGGCCCTGAACGTCCAGGCGCGAGATCGGAATTTCATGCGGCACCGCCGCGGTGTGTTGCATTGGGTTAGCCACTGAACGCTCCCGCGATTACCAGCATTGGCCGCGTTCGGTTTGCATTTTGCGAACCATGGCGTCGAAGAATTTCACAGCAAAACCGCTGTCGCGAATAAGCAGCGCCGTGAGTTCGGCGCACTTTTGGCTGACGTCTTCGGGCAACGGGTTGTCTTCACCGCCCAAGGCGCCGGCCTGGCACTGGATTTCGGCAGCGCGTTGCACGGTCCATAGCAGGAAGAACGCCTTAGCGATGCTGCTTTCACCCACCGCAATCCCGTGGTTGCGCAGCACCAGAATGTGCTTGTCGCCGAGGCTGTCGATCATCCGGGCTTTTTCGTCATCGAACAGCGTGATGCCTTCGAACGTGTGGTAGCCAATGCGGCCCCAGAGTTGCGCGCCATAAAAATCGTTGTGAGTAAAACCGGCCTTTTTCATCACGATGGCGGAAATCGGCGTGGTGTGTGTGTGGATCAGGCATTGAATATCCGCGCGCGCCCCGTGCACCGCGCTGTGCAGCGCAAAGCCGGCCGGGTTGCCGTCATACGGCGAGTCTTCGAGCTTTTTGCCGTGCAGGTCGACCTTGAGCAGGTTGGCCGGCGTGACTTCGGTGTAATTCAGGCCAAACGGGTTCACCAGGTAATGGTGCGCCGGGCCGGGCAGGCGGGCGGAGATATGGTTGAAAATGGTTTCGGTCCAACCGAAAAAATCCACCAGGTGGTAGCAGTGCGCTAGCTGCACGCGCAGTGCCCATTCTTCATCGCTGTACCCGTGGGGTGTTGCCAATGCGGTGGTGCTCATGTCGTGGTCCTTGTCGTAGTGAGTCAGTGCGGGGTGTGTTCGCCGCGAAAGCGCGCCAACGCAATCAGGTGCCGGGTGACGGGCATCGGGATGGCCATGCCATCGGCCAACTCCAGTACCGCATCGCCGATGGCGGCCAGCTCCAGCGGGCGACCTTTTTCGTAGTCCTGCAACATCGAGGTGCGCACCGCGCCCATGCCGGCGCCGAGTTCAAGAAAGGTCTGTGGGTCGATGCTGACCCGCGCGCCATACGCGGCGGCGGTCAGCAGCGCTTCATGCAGGCAACTGCTGACCAGTTCGCGTAGCTGCGGCTGGCCGTAAAGCTGTTCGAGTGTGGCGCCGGTAATCACCGAGAGCGGGTTGGAGGTCAGGTTGGCGATGATCTTGGTCCACAGGTTGTCGCGGATGCGGTCGGTGGACCGTGCCTCGATCCCGACGCTTTCGATCAGTGCCCGCACCTGCTCCAGGCGCGGGCTGAGGCCGTTATCGGGCTCGCCGAAAATCATCAGGTGCGGGGTCTTCGATTCGGCCACGGCATTGGCCGGGCAGTGCGCAGTGATAAACACCACGCAGCCAATCACCTGGTGTAAATCCAGGGCCTGGCTGAGGGTCGACTGCGGATCCACCGCGTTCACCCGTCGCCCTTCGAAGCGACCGCCTTCACCGTAGAAGTACCACCACGGCACACCGTTCACCACCGGGATGACCACCGTATCGGCGCCGATCATCGGTTTCAGTTGCGGCAGCAAACTGGCCAGGGCGTGTGCCTTGGCGCAGACAAAAATCAGCTCCTGTTCGCCCAGGCTGGCGGCGTCGTCACTGGCCTCGACGTGCACATGGTGATGCCCGTCCAGGTCAGTTAAATGAATGCCGTCACGGCGGATGGTCGCCAGGGTGTCGCCGCGGGCCAGTACCTTGACCGTATGCCCGCGCACTCCCAAACGTGCAGCCAGGGTGCAGCCGATAGCACCCGCACCGGCGATGCCGATGCGCAAGGGGTTAGCGTTCATGGTGACTCCGTGATTCACAAAGGGCTTGCCCCGACGCCATTGCAGACGCCGGGGCAGGGCGGCGGTCAATTGGCGAGCATTTCCTGGTGTTTGCTCGCCAGGCCCAAATAGGCTTCGATCACACGCGGGTCATCGGCCAGTTGCGCGGCCGGGCCCTGCATCGCGATCTGGCCGGTTTCCAGCACATAGGCGTAATCGGCCACTCGCAAGGCGGCGCGTGCGTTCTGTTCCACCAGCAGGATCGACACCCCTTGCTCACGCAGGGCGGTGATGATGCGAAAGATTTCCCGGGTAATCAGCGGCGCCAGGCCCAGGCTCGGTTCGTCGAGCATCAGCAGCTTGGGCTTGGCCATCAGCGCCCGGCCCACGGCGAGCATCTGCCGTTCACCACCGGACAGGGTCGCCGCCAGTTGCTCGCGACGCTCCCACAGGCGCGGGAACAGTGCATAGACTTCGCCCAGGGTTTCGCTGTAGCCACGGTCGCCACGGCGATGGCGTTGGAAGGCGCCGAGCAGCAAGTTGTCGGCCACGCTCATGCTGGTGAACAGCTCGCGTTTTTCCGGTACCAGGCCCAGGCCCCGCGAGACCATCACTTCCACCTCGGGCAAGGTTTCCAGGCTGCCGTCGAAACGCACCTGGCCACGGGAGCCGAGCACGCCCATGATCGCCGACAGCAGGGTGGTCTTGCCGGCACCGTTGGGGCCGATCACGGTAACGATCTGGCCCTTGCCGACCGTCAGGCTGGCGCCGCTCAAGGCCTCGACTTTGCCGTAGGCCACGCTCAGGTCCTTGATCTCCAACACGGCGTCGGTGACCTGGTTGTGCGGTGTGGGATGTGGTTGCGCTTGCATGTTCATCATTCAACTCCTCCCAGATAGGCTTCCAGCACGGCCGGATCCTTCTGTACGTCTTCGGGCAGGCCCTGGGCGATGCGCTGGCCGAACTCCATGACTACCACGCGATCCACCAGGCCCATCACGAAGTCCATGTCGTGCTCCACCAGTAGAATTGCCATACCTTCACTGCGCAGGCGGCTGAGCAGGATGCCCAGGGCTTCCTTTTCTTTCAGGCGCAGGCCGGCGGCAGGCTCGTCGAGCAGCAGCAGGCAGGGGTCGGCGCACAAGGCGCGGGCGATTTCCAGTATTCGCTGTTGGCCGAGCGCCAGGCTCCCGGCCTCTTCATAGAGGTAGTCACCCAGGCCGACGCGTTCCAGTTGGCGCTTGGCTTCGCCGAGCAATTCGGCTTCTTCGCGACGGTCCAGGTGCAGGGCCGCCGACAACACGCCTTGCTTGCCGCGCAAATGCGCGCCAATCGCGACGTTCTCCAGCACGCTCATGTTGCCCAGCAGTTTGACGTGCTGGAAGGTGCGGCTCATGCCTCGGCGCGCGACTTCCCGCGAGTTCAGGCCATTGATTTTTTTACCCAGGAACAGCACCTCACCGCTGCTCGGTGTATCCACACCGGACAGCTGGTTGAACATGGTGCTTTTGCCGGCGCCATTGGGGCCAATCAGCGCGAGGATTTCACCGGAACGAATCTCCAGGCTCATGTCGTTGTTGGCCACCAGCCCGCCGAAGCGCTTGGTCACATTGCGGGCTTCGAGGACCAGCTCACCATGTTTGGGTAACTGGCGGCGTGGCAGGGGCGCAGCCTTGGCGTCGACCTTCTGTGCCTGGGCCCGCACCCTGAAACGCACCGGCACCAACCGCGTGAGCATCGGCCACAAACCACCCGGCGCACGTTGCATGAGCACCACGATGAGGATGCCGAACACGATGATTTCGTAGTTGCCAGTGTTACCCAGCAGGTGCGGCAACCAGTCCTGCAACCATTGCTTGAGCATGGTCAGGATGCCCGCACCGAGCAACGCACCCCACACACTGCCAACACCGCCGATCAAGGCCATGAACAGGTAGTCGATGCCCATGTTCAAACCGAACGGGGTCGGGTTGACGAAGCGTTGGGTGTGGGCATACAGCCAGCCGGAAATCGCGGCGAACACCGCCGAGATCACAAAGATCACCATCTTCGAGCGGAAGGTGTTGACCCCCATCGACTCCGCCATCACCTGGCCGCCCTTTAGCGCCCGAATGGCCCGGCCTTCGCGCGAATCCAGAAGGTTTTGGGTGATCACGATCGCCACCAGCAGCAGGGCCCAGATCAGGTAGAAAATGTGCTCGCCTTTGTCGAGTTTCAGGCCGAACAACGAAATTGACGGCAAGCCGCCAACCCCGGTATGCCCACCCAGTGAATCCAGGGTGCCGAACAGGTAGTACAGCGAAAGCCCCCAGGCAATCGTGCCCAGCGGCAGGTAATGCCCCGACAGCTTCAGCGTCAGCGCGCCAAGAATCAGCGCCACCGACGCAGTAAGCACCACGCCCACCAGCAACGTCAGCCAGGGCGATGTACCGGCCCAGGCCAGCCAGGCGGGCAACTGTTCGGTGGTGGTCAGGTAGGCCGAGGTGTAGGCACCGAGCCCGACGAACGCGGCCTGGCCGAAACTGGTCATGCCGCCGACACCGGTGAGCAGCACCAGGCCCAAAACCACCATGGCGTACATGCCGATGTAGTTGAGCAGGGTCACGTAGTAAGGCGGCAACAGCAGCGGCGCGACCCCCACCACGAGTAACAACGCGAGCAACAGATAACGCGGATTCATTCGTCTTCCTCCACATGACGGCTGGTGAGCGAACGCCACAGCAGGAACGGAATAATCAAAGTGAACACGATGATTTCTTTATAGGTACTGGCCCAGAACATCGAGAAGGCCTCAATCAAGCCCACCGCCAGCGCGCCAAGGGCAGCCACCGGATAGCTCACCAGACCGCCGATGATTGCGCCGACGAACCCTTTAAGGCTGATGACGAAACCTGAGTCGAAATACAGCGTGGTGATCGGTGCAATCAGGATGCCCGACAGGGTGCCGATCAACGCCGCGAGCAGGAATGTCGACTTGCCCGCGAGGGTCGGCGAGATCCCCATCAGGCGCGCGCCCATGCGGTTCACCGCGGTGGCCCGCAAGGCCTTGCCATACAGCGTGCGCTCAAAGAACAGGTACAAGCCGATGATCAATGCCAGCGACACCGCCAGTACCCAAAGGGTCTGGCTGTTGAAGGTCACCGGGCCCAGTTCCAGGCCGGCGTCGGAGAACGGCTGGGTGCGCGCGCCCTCGGGGCCGAACAGCAGCAGCGCAATCCCGACCATGCTGACGTGCACGGCGATCGACACAATCAGCAGCACCAGCGAGCTGGCCGAGGCGATCGGTTGGAATACCAGGCGGTAGATTTGTGGGCCCAGCGGCACCACCAGTGCAAGTGTCAGCAGCGCCTGAACCGCCATCGGCAACTCGGCCAGCGGTAAGGTGTTGATCAGTACGGCCAATAGCCCGGCATAGCCGAGCTTGAACAGAATCTGTTTGGGAAACCGAAACGCGTGGGTGGTGCGTGCGGCACCCCACACATCAAGTGCGCAGTCGATCAGTGTCAGGCCGAGCAACAGCCAGACCAAAGCAGTCGGGTGACCACTTTGCAACGTGGCCATGGTCAGGGCGCCGTAGGTCACGAATTCACCCTGGGGGATCAGCAGGATCCGGGTCACGGTGAACACCAGGAGGATCGACAGGGCCAACAGCGCATAGATCGCGCCATTGGTCATGCCGTCCTGGCCCAGCAGCATGGCTATCTGGAAATTCATAATGAGAGCTCTTTTCTACAGATTGAATATCAGGCCCGCCTGCCGGCACAGGTCGACTCGCCGGCAAGCGGGCAGGGCGCACAGCGAGCTGTGCGTCCGGGGTTCGATCAGTTGTCTTTCAACAGCGTCCAGTTGCCGTTCTTGACCACGATTAATTCGCGGCCGCGTTCGTCGAAGCCGCTGTGGTCTTGCGGCGTCATGTTGTAAACGCCTTGGGTGCCGGCCAGTTCGTGGCTTTGCTCAAGGGCGTCACGCAGCGCTGCGCGAAACTCGGGAGTGCCGGGTGCGGCTTTTTTCGCGGCAATTGGGATCGCCTGTTGCAACAGCAGGCCGGCGTCGAAAGTGTTACCGCCGAATGTCGCCGGCAGGCTGCCGTAGAGTTTTTGGTAGGCAGCGGTGTAGTCGCTGGCGATTTTTTTCGAGGGATGGCTGTCCGGGATTTCATCGAGTACCAGCATCAGGCTGGCCGCGAGGATGGTGCCCTCGACTTTTTTACCGCCCAGTTTGAGGAAGTCCGGAAGTGCCGCGCCGTGGGTCTGGTAGACCTGACCGCGATAGCCTTGGTCAAACAACGTAGTTTGCGGCATCACCGCAGAGCTGCCCGGCGCCGCGACCAGTACTGCATCGGGGCGCGCCGAAAGAAGTTTCAGGCTCTGCCCGGTGACTGATGTGTCCTGGCGCTGGAAGCGTTCGTTGGCCACGACCTTGATGTTGTGCTCGGCAGCCAGGCCCGCGATGACCTTGGCCCAGTTCTCGCCATACGGGTCTGCGGTGCCGATAAAGCCGAGGGTCTTCACGCCTTTTTTTGCCATGTGTTCGAACAATGCCTTGGCGATCAGGTCATCGTTCTGCGTGGTCTTGAACACCCATTTCTTCTGCTCGGTCATGGGCAGGACCACGGCGGCGGTGCCAACCGGCGCCAACAACGGCACGCCGGCTTCGGCGACAAACTGGATCACGCCCATGGCGTTGGGCGAGCCGCTCGGGCCAATGATTGCATCGACATTCTCTTCGTCGATCAGCTTCTTCAGGGCTTTTACCGTAGCCGTCGGGTCGCTCGCATCATCCAGGGAGATGTACTTCACCGTTTGGTCGCCAGCCTGGGTGGGCAGCAACGGCACGGTGTTTTTCTGGGGTAACCCGACCAACGCAATCGGTCCGGTGGAGGAGGTGATGACACCGACTTTCACTTCAGCCTGCGCGGTGGCGGCGCAGGCGGCACTCAACAACAACGTGGACACGGCTTTTCTGAAAAGCATGACTTTCTCCGAAGAGTTGCAACGCTGCAAAAGGCTAATGGCCAGCCGCCCCGACCACGACGGGATGCGAGTACGGCCCAAGGTACGGCCCTGTTTTTTTTGTGTGATCGACCATCCGCTATCGGTCGAAGGCGAGAAGGGCAAAAGCAGATTGCATGCCAGAAAACTTTCCGGGTATGGCAAAAGGCCGCGATCACGTTCGCCAGCGCGGACGCTCCGAGGTGGGCTGGCCAAGGCATTTCGACGGTGCGCCAAAGAGCTGTCCGGGCCGTCAGGAAAACCATCATCACGCCATGCCGATCAAGGCTTTGATCTGGATCAACCAAGTCTTTTATTGGCTAAAAAACGCTAAAAAATCCATCAAATAAAACACGATTTTTTAGGTATTTTTTGAACCTAGTTTTGACCGATTTTATTTTTCTTATGTCGATTTTTGGTGGCCGGTAAGAGATGTCATTTTTTCGCCAACTTCAGCGTTACCGCATGCGAATACAATCTATAACTAGTTGTTTAATAACGATTAAATATGTTTTTGCGGATCTATTCTGCGTTTAGCACTGTGTTACCAAACTGCACGCCATCGGTGCGCGCGGCGAAAAAACGCACCGAAAATACACACTCTTTTATTTGGGAAAATTCCATTGACATTTCACGTAAATATTACGATTTTAGATTTAAGCGTTTGCCCAGGCTTTCACGCCGAGGCCATCCGTTCCGGTGACACCTAACGAACAGGTAATGAGCATGTCGATCGTTGTCGAGGATTTAGCCTTAGGAGGAAGCGGCCCGTCGGTCATGGTGAAAGACACCATCGACATCGCAGGCTTTGCGACCCGCGCTTCAAGCAACGCGTTGGCCGATGCGCCGGCAGCTGGCGAACATGCCTGTGTGGTCCAGGCACTTCTAAATGCAGGCTGCCGTATCAGCGGAAAAACCAGCCTGCATGAACTGGCATTCGGCACCACCGGCCTCAACGCCTGGACCGGCACTGCCGCCAACCCGCGTTATCCGGGCTACATACCGGGCGGCTCTTCCAGTGGTTCGGCGGCGGCTGTCGCGGCGGGCCTCTGCGATTTTTCCCTGGGCACCGATACTGGCGGTTCAGTACGTATTCCCGCAGCCTGCTGCGGCGTTTTCGGCCTCAAGCCAACCTTCGGCCGCATCAGCCGCCAGGGCGTGATGCCGACCCATAGCAGCCTCGATTGTGTCGGCCCGTTTGCGCGGGACATGGACCGTTTGATCGAAGCGATGCAGGTGATTGATCCCACATTCACCGACACCCAAGTGCCTGAGCACCTGGCTATCGGCGTGGTCGCAGTGCAGGCCAACGAGCAGATTCATAGCGTGGTCAACCAGGCCCTGGCGCGTTCGGGCTTCAACCTGCAGCAGCAGTCTCTGCCCGGCATGGCGGCTGCGTATGGCGCCGGCATGGCGATCATCAACGCGGAAACCTGGGCGGCATGCGGCCACCTTTTGCAAACCGGCAAGGTCGGCAACGATGTCGCCGACCGCCTGCGTGCCGCCAGCTTGACCTCTGCCGAGTCGGTGGCAGAGGCCGAGGAGGTTCGCCGCGCGTTCACCGCAGAAGTCGACGCAGCCCTGGCGATCACGCCGATCCTGGCCATGCCGACCATGCCCGACTTCCCCTTGCTGGTCGCCGACGCGGCCGACACCCGCGCCGCCCTGGGCATGACCTCCCTGGTACGTGCATTCAATCTTTCCGGTCATCCGGCTCTGAGCATTCCACTGGAAAGCGCTTCGGGACTCCCGGTCGGCCTTCAACTCATTGCCGCCCATGGCGCGGACGAACTGCTGTGTGCAGTCGCCCGCGAACTGGTCCGGCGCCTGGAAGAGTAATCGTCATGCTTACGATGGAGAAACCCATGGCTGCGCCAAGCGAGCTGAACCCACAGCGCCGCGCGCCGATCACGGCGAATGAAGCGTTTCAGAAACTGCTGATAGAGATTCGTGAGCGTGCCCGCAACGAAGAGTTCGACCAGCAAAAATTCATCTCCAATGACGTGATCGAGCAGTTCCGCACGCTCGGTGTGTATCGCGCCCTGGTGCCGAAGCGCTTTGGTGGCGACGAGCGTTCGCCGGCCGAGTTCTGCCAGATGGTGGAAGACATTTCCATCGCCGACGGGTCTGCCGGTTGGGTTGCAAGCTTCGGCATGAGCCCGGTTTACCTGGCCGCGCTGCCCTTGGAAACGATCAAGAAAATCTACGCGGATTCGCCTGATGTGGTGTTTGCCGGCGGGATCTTTCCACCTCAGCCAGCAGCGTTTGTTGACGGTGGCCTGGAAGTCAACGGGCGCTGGAAATTCTCCAGCGGCTGCATGGGCGCCTCGCTGATCGGCGTAGGCATCAGCCCGAAAAACGGCGATATGCTCGGGCTGCCACGCCTGGCGGTGATGCCGCGTGAAAAGGTCAGGATTGAGGAAACCTGGAACGTCGTCGGCCTGGTCGGCACCGGCAGCCACGACGTTGTCGTCGAAGGCGTTGTAGTGCCTGAAGAATGGACCTTCGTACGCGGCGGCCCATCGAACCTTGACGAACCATTCTTCCGTTATCCGTCGCTGTCGTTTGCCACCCAGGTGTTGTCGGTGGTCGGCCTGGGCGTTGCGCGTGCGGCACTCGACGAATTGAGCGGCATGGCCAGCGGCCGAATTTCCGTGACCGGTGCGCCGTCGTTGTCCGACCGCCCGCTGGCCCAGGTTGAAATGGCCAAGGCCGAAGCCTCGCTGCGCGCCGCGCGTTCGTGGTTCTACCAGTCCATCGACGACGCCTGGGCCACGGTGCTGGCCGGCGACCCGGTGAGCGTCGAACAGACCAACATGCTGCGCTTGTCCTCGACCCACGCCACCCGTGTTGCGGCCGATGTGGCCCGCACCGCGCAAATGCTCTCGGGCATGAGCGGCGTGTACCGCACCAGCCCGCTGTCGCGTTTCGTCAACGACACCCAAGTCATTACCCAGCACGCCTTCATGGGCGATATGACCTACCAGAACGCCGGTGCAATTTTCTTCGGCAATAAGCCGCTGCCTGGCTACCTGTAATTTTTTTCCTACTGATTGGTGAACCCCATGACCGATAAAAAAGCCCTGCGAGTCCTGTTCTGCATCGGCATTAACCAAAACTTCTTCGATGCTCCGCGCCCTGAAGCGCTGGAAGTGTGGGCAGCGTTCGGCGCCATGTGGAACGGCATCGCCGACCTGCCGGGCGTCACTATTCTGGGCAACATGGATGACGACCAAAGCATGGTCGGGCCGTCTGCCGGCTGGCCCTGGACCACGTACTTGCTGGCCGATGTGCCAGACATCGAAACCGTCCACGCCGCGTGCAACCTGTTTCGCACCACGGACGTCGGCAACGGCCCTTACAAACTCTGGAAGTACTGCAAGGTCGAGGCCCGTACCGGCCGCGAACTGATCATCCAGCGCTGAGTCGAGAGAAGTCGCCATGTCATCACACGAGTATTTGCGCGCGCTGGAGCAGCGGCTCGAACACCTGGAAAGCGAGAACGCGATCCGTGCCTGCATGAACCGCTACATGGTGCTGTGCGATGCGTTGGGGGTGGATTCGCCCCTCGACGAACTGGCCGGGTTGTTCACCGCCCAGGCGATCTGGGAAGGCAAGGGTGCCAAGTACCAGAACAGTTTCGGCGGCTACCAGGGGCGCGAGGCGATCAAGGCCATGTTTGCGACCTACATGGTGGAGCCGGCGCATTTCTCGCTCAACGTGCACTTCCTGACCTCGGAGTTGATCCAGGTCAGCGGTGATGTGGCGGATGCCAGTTGGGTGATGCTGCAAACCTCGACCTTTGCCTCGGGTGCCTCGCACCTCAACAGCGCCCGCCTGACCGTGCGGTTTGCGCAAGAGCAAGGGCAGTGGCGCATGGCGCACTTCCAGACCGAGAACTTGTTCAGCCGTCCGGTGGACACCTGGAACAGCACCGCGCACCTGCCCGTGCCCGGCAAGGCCTCGGCGTAACACCCAGAATTCTTAGAGTCGGCGAGCGATGCCGACGAGGAGTGATCGTGAGTAACCTGATTAACACCGTAAACCTGGACGCCAGCCCGTCCGACCTGGTCCTGCATGACCGGGTTCACACGTCGCTGTACACCGACGGCAAGATCTTCGATCAAGAGTTGGACAAGATTTTCTACAGCACCTGGATTTGGGTGGGCCACGCCAGTGAGATTCCCGAGTCTGGCAGCTACAAAAGCACCTACGTCGGCAAGCAGCCGGTGATTCTGGTGCGCGACCGCAAAAAAGACGTGCACGTGCTGCTCAACCGTTGCCGCCACCGTGGCGCCACGGTGTGTGAACACAAGAAGGGCAAGACCAACAGCTTCGTCTGCCCTTACCACGGCTGGAGCTACGCACTGGACGGCAGCCTGCGCGGCGTGCCGCACCCGGAAAGCTACGCCGATTGCCTGGACAAGGCCGAGCTGCCCCTGGTCAGCCTGCGGGTTGAGCAATACAACGGCATGATCTTCGCCACCTTCAAGGACGATATCGAGCCCCTGGCGGACTTCCTCGGCCCGGCCAAGAAGTGGATCGACCTGTTCATGAAGCAAGGCGCCGGCTACCCGGTGAAAGTCGGTGGCGAGCATCGCTTCCGCTTCCCGGGCAACTGGAAGATCCAGCTCGAAAACACCACCGATGCCTACCACTTCCCGCTGGTTCACAAGTCGTTCCTGTCCTCCGTGGATGAACAGACCCTCGCGTTGTTCGACTTCGTTGAAGGGCCAGGCTACGTCGAAGACCTGGGCAACGGCCACAGCGTGATGGTGATGATCCCGGACCTGGTGGACCTGGAAGCCAACCTCGACCTGCCGATCCCCGAGCGTTTCGAAGAGCTCGCCGCGCAATTGCGCGCCGAAGGCCAGGACGAAGACGCAGTGCGGCGCATTGTGCGTGCGGTTGGCGGTTCGGGCTTCAACCTCAACCTGTTCCCGAACATCGCCTGTTCTATGGCGTTCTTCCGGGTGCTGCAACCGATTGCAGTGAACGAAACCGAGATCCACCACGCGGTGATCACCATGGATGGCGGCCCGGCCGTGGCCAACCGTTACCGCCTGCGCCTGCACGAACACTTCCAGGGCCCGATGGGCTTTGGCACCCCGGACGACTCCGAAGCCTGGGAGCGTGTACAGCGCGGGGCGAGTGCCGGCACCGACCTGTGGATCATGCTCAACCGTGGCTTGCCGGGCGAAAAAAAATCCGAAGACGGGCTGGTGAGCGATGTGAGCGCCGAAACGGGCATGCGCGCTGGCTACCAGCAGTGGAAAAAGATGATGTCGGCCTGAGTCGACGGAGAACACCATGATCAATCTGCAATTACTTAACCAGGTCAGCGCTTTCATCTGGCAGGAAGCGGACATGCTCGACCACGGCGATTTCGTCGATTGGCTCGACCTGTGGACCGAGACCGCGACGTACATCATCCCGATCGACCCGCAGGAAACCGACTTCGAGAACACCTTGAACTACGCCTACGACGATCATCACATGCGTCAGTTGCGCGTGACCCGGCTCACCAGCGGCGAGTCGATCTCGACCACGCCACGGGCCCGCACCGTGCGCAGCCAGTCGCGCTTTCGGCTGTTGTCGGATACCGACGGCGTGATCACGGTGCGCTGCGCGCAGAACCTGCGGGAATTTCGCAAGGATGTGCTCAAGCAGTACACCGCCGATGTCACCTTTGAACTGGTGCGCAGCGGCGACAGCTTCAAGATCCAGCGCAAGCTGATTCAGTTGATCAACTCCACCGATACCCTCGCCGGTATCGGCTACATCCTTTGAGGACGTTGCCATGACACAGGTTGCATTGGTCACCGGCGCGGCCCAGGGGCTGGGCAAGAGTATCGCCGAACAACTGCTGGCCGCCGGTTACCGGGTGGTTATCAGCGACCGTTCGCTGGAGTCGGCACAAGCCACGGCTGCCGAACTCGACGCCACGGGCGAACGGGTGTTGGCGCTCAAGCTCGACGTGTCGAGCAAGGCCGATTTCGAGGCGGCACTGGCGGCTGTCGTCGAGCAGTGGGGCACGCTGCACGTGGTGGTGAACAACGCCGCGATGACCATGACCACGCCGGTGATGCAGATCAGCCCGGAAGAGTTCGACCGTGTGGTGAGCATCAACCAGCGTGGCACCTTTGTCGGCTGCCAGGTGTTCGGCAGCTACCTGGCGACCCAGGGTTACGGGCGGATCGTCAACATGGCCTCGCTTGCCGGGCAGAACGGCGGCACCGCGACCGGCGCGCATTACGCCGCGTCCAAGGGCGCCATCATTACCCTGACCAAGATCTTCGCCAAAGAACTGGCAGCGTCCGGGGTCACGGTCAACGCGATTGCACCGGGGCCTATCGAGTCGCCGGCTGTACGCGCCGCCGTGCCGCCCGAGCGCCTGAAAACGTTGATCGAGGCGATACCGGTCAAGCAACTGGGGAACGCCGCGTTCATCGGCAAATTGATCGTGCAACTGGCCAGCGAAGACGCCTATTTCACCACCGGGGCGACCTGGGATGTGAACGGCGGGATCTTCATGCGCTGAGTCGCCTGGATGGATGGTTTTGAGCAAGCAGCGGGGGAGCGCGCAGTTGCGCCCCCTTACAACGAATTCGGGATGATGCTGTATGAGCGATCAATTATTGAAAGTCGTGGTGCGCAAGCGCGAAGAGCAGGGCGAGGGCGTGGTTGTACTCGATCTGGGTCACCCGTCGGGGCAGCTGTTGCCCGCTTTCGAGGCGGGCGCTCACGTCGACATCCACCTCAAGAGCGGGCTGGTTCGCCAGTATTCGCTGTGTGGCGACCCGGCCAACGCCGACGCCTATCGCCTGGGCGTGCTCAAGGACCCGGCCTCGCGTGGCGGTTCGCTGGCGGTGCATGAATTGCTGCAGGAAGGTCGCGAAATCGAGATCAGCCTGCCACGCAATCACTTCCCGCTGGCCGGCGATGCCAAGCGCTCGATTCTGATCGGTGGCGGTATCGGCATCACCCCGATGGTCGCCATGGCCTATGCGCTGAATGCCCGCGACAGTGATTTCGACCTGCACTATTGCGGCCGTTCACGCAGCCGCAGTGCGTTTCTCGACGAGCTGGGCAACGCTGCGTTCGCGCCGCGCCTGCATACGCATTTCGATGATGAAGCTGCCGAACAGAAGCTTGACCTGCCCAAGGTGCTGGGCACCCCACAGGCCGGCGTTCACGTGTATGTGTGCGGGCCAGCGGGTTTTATGGACTGGGTGATCGCCCAGGCGTTGGCGGTGGGTTACGCCGACGACCATGTGCACCGCGAATATTTCCAGGTCGAAGTCGACGCCTCGGGCGAAGGTTTTGAAGTGGTCGCCCAGCGCAGCGGCAAGACCGTGCAGGTCGCCGAAGGCCAGAGCATCGTTGATGCGCTGACGGCGGTGGGCATCAAGATTGAAGTGTCCTGCGAGCAGGGCGTATGCGGTACCTGCTTGTGCGACGTTATCGAAGGCGAACCGGATCATCGCGACGTCTACCTCACGGATGACGAAAAATCCGCGAATGACCAGATTCTGGTGTGCTGTTCCCGGGCCAAGTCCAAGAAACTGGTGCTGGATATCTGATAGACCGGAGGGTAATACCATGGTCGATACAACTGGATTTCGTAACTCAATGGCAATGCTCGGTGGCGCCGTCTCGGTGATCACCACCGATGGCGCTGCGGGGCGTTTCGGCTTCACCGCGTCGGCGGTGTGCAGCGTCACCGACCAGCCACCGACACTGTTGGTGTGCATGAATCGCTCGTCGTTTTCCAACGTGCATTTCAAGACCAACGGCGTGCTCAGCGTGAACGTGCTGACCCCTGGGCATCAAGAGGTGTCGGGCGTGTTTTCCAACCGCCACCTGGATACCGAACAGCGATTTGCCTGTGCCTCCTGGACCACCCTGGAAAGCGGTGCACCGCTGCTGGATGAAGCACTGGTGAGTTTCGACTGCCGGATTGCCCAGGCCCATGAAGTGGGTTCCCACACGATTTTTTATTGTGAGGTACTGGGGATCCGCAATGGCGAGAGCCAGGAAGGCCTGGTGTATTTCAACCGCGCCTACCACCGTTTGGGGGATGCATCCAAAGCAACTTCCTGAGCCGGGTAGTTCTAAAAGCTTTCCATATTCGTCATGTAATTAAAATAACTATAAAGCAGTCATCGTTATTTCGATGAATGGCTGTGTTGCGACTTTTTTGCAGTAAGTGGTCATAAAAATAATACTGCGGATTAACTGCCAAAGTTTCACTTTTGCTGAATTGATCTGCTTCCACTAGTCGTGCCTCTGGGCATGTAAAAAAGAAAAGGAAAGTTTGATGTTTCAGAAGAGCTGGGTAAGCCGTGGCTTCACCACTGCGGCCGTGATGGGGATCTTCACACCTTGTGTTGCACATGCCGATTTTGTCGATGACCGCCAGGTCAGCCTGGGCATGCGCAACTTTTACATTGACCGTAACTACACCCAAAATAACGCACCGCAGTCGGACATCGGCAGTTGGACCCAAGGCTTCGACTTCCGCGCTATCTCGGGTTACACCGAAGGCACGCTGCAGTTTGGCCTGGACCTGTCGGCGCAGTACGCCTATCGACTGGACGGCGGTGGCGGGCGTGGCCCGGACACGATCATTCCGTACGACACCAGCAAGGGCGAGCAAGTCCGCGACTATGGGCGTGCGGCGCTGACCGGCAAGGTGCGCTACAACAAAACCGAACTGAAGATCGGTGAATTGCGCCCGACATTGCCGGTGGCGTACATGGACGATTCGCGGCAATTGATCACCACTTATCACGGTGTGCAACTGGAATCCAAGGAAGTTCAAAACCTGACACTGACCGGTGGGCGTTTTACCGAAATCAGTTCGCGGGAGTCGTCCAATACCGAGAAGATGTACTTGTTCAACGGCCCGAATGTTAAACGTCGCAGTGACGGTTTGAACTTTGGTGGCGCCACGTATGCGTTTACGCCGAATTTGTCGGGCACGTATTTCTTCGGTCAACTTGAGGATATCTATAAACAACATTATCTGGGCCTGACCTACAACCATGACCTGGGCGCTGGTTATAGTCTGAAGACCGACTTGCGTTACTTCAATAACAGCGAAGACGGCAAGGCGTTGTATGGCGACATCGACAACCGCTCCTACGGGATCATGACCACCCTCAAAAAGGGTGCGCATGCCTTCGGCATTGGCTATCAGCGCATGCTCGGTGAGTCGACGTTCCCGACCCTCAATGGCTATGCGCCGCAACCGTATTTGGTCAACTGGTCGACCGTGGCGTTCGTCAAGCCGAACGAAAGTTCCTGGCAACTGCGTTACGACTACGACTTCGCCGGCATGGGGGTGCCGGGGTTGAAACTGATGACGCGCTACCTGCGCGGCAGCGGTGTTGACCGGGGCAACAACGCCCTGGATCAGAACGTCGAGAGTGAACGCAACATCGTGCTCGGTTATGTCGTGCAAAGCGGCACGTTCAAGAACGTCGGGTTCGAATGGCGGAACATCGACGTCAAGACTCGCTATGGCAACGGCAACGCTTCCGGCGCGGATTATCAGGAGAACCGCCTGATTACCACCTACACCTGGAAGTTCTAAAATCCCCCGGGAGCCGTTCGCGGCTTCCGGGTCGATCGTTCCCACGCTCCGCGTGGGAACGCCGCCTGGGATGCTCCGCGTCCCGCTGCTGGCGCAAGGCTTAAGTCCTGCGCAATGGTGACGCAGAGCGTCACGGGATGCATTCCCACGCAGAGCGTGGGAACGATCATCACGGCAACGCGTCCGGCGTGGATTATCGATCGTTCCCGCGCTCCGCGTGGGAATGCCGCCTGGGACGCTCCGCGTCCCGCTCTTGGCGCAAGGCTTGAGTCTTGCGCATTGGTGACGCAGAGCGTCACGGGATGCATTCCTTTGCTGCGCGTGGAAACGATCATCACCGTGCGCTGATTGCGTTGCAGAATCGGAATCACGCTTGCGTGTTTCGGGCAGTGACGCCGCAATGCCGTTGCTAGCATCGAGGCTCTTTTACAGGAGAGCATTCATGAATATCAGTGTTATCGGCGGCGGTCACGGTTGCTACGCAGCAGCCATAGAATTGGCGGAAAAAGGGCATTCGGTGCGTCTGTGGCGTCGCGATGCTGCCGCGCTGGCAAAGCAGCAAAACCTTGGCCATCTAGTGGTGCGTGATTTTCGTGGTCAACGCCAGCTGAGCCTCGGCCAGCCCGGCGATGCCTTGAGCCTGACCGCAGACCTGACGCAAGCGGTGACGGATGCGCAGTTGCTGGTAATTGCCTTGCCGTCGACCTCCCACGAAGCCCTTGCCGATGAACTGGCGCCGCTGTTGCAGGACGGCCAGGTGGTGTTTATGCCACCGGGCACATTCGGCAGCCTGGTGTTTGCCCAAGCGATGGCCAAGGCCGGCAATCACAGTCAGGTGGCGTTTGCCGAAACCGGCACCTTGCCCTACCTGGCGCGCAAGCATGGCGAGAATCAGGTGGTGATCAGTGGTTACGCGACCCGCCTGCCAACCGGCGTTTTTCCAGGCCGGTTGAGCGAGCCGGCGTTTGCCGTCCTGCGTGAGGCATACCCCAGCGTCGAGCCGATCGAAGATGCCCTCAGCGGCGCCCTGATGAACGCCGGCCCGATCATTCACCCCCCGTTGATCCTGATGAACGCCGGCCCCCTTGAGCATTTCGAGACCTGGGACATCCACAACGAAGGCACCGTGCCGTCGATCCGCCGCGTGACCAATGCCCTCGACGCAGAACGCATCGCCATCCGCGAAGCACTGGGTTATGGCGCGCCGCATTTTCCCCTGGCCGATCACTACGCCACCGACGGCGATGAGTGGATGTACGGCCGTGGCGCCCACGGCAAGTTGACCGACAGTGGCGACTGGCGTGAAGACATTGACCTGCAAAAACACCGCTACATGCTCGAAGACACACGGCTGGGCCTGTCATTCCTGGTGTCGGTAGGGCGCTGGGCCGGCGTGCCGACTCCTGTCGCGCAAGGCCTGTTGAGCCTGGCCACGGTGGTCAGCGGCATCGATTTGTATGCCCAGGGCCGCACCCTGGAAAACCTCGGACTTGATGGCTTGAGCCGCAGCCAAATGGCCGACTGCCTGAGCCAGGGGTTGCCAGCATGAGTGCCGAGGTGCAGCGCATCTGCATCGTCGGCGCCGGGCGCATGGGCGAGGGCATTGCCCTGGCATTCATGTTCGCCGGGCTGCCGGTGACCCTGATCGACATCAAGCAACGCGATGGAGCAGCGCAGGCCCGCTACTTCCGTCAGGTCGAAGACCATCTACGCGGTGAGCTGGCGACCCTGGTGCGCCTCGGCTCACTGGATGCGGCACAGGCCGAACACGCGATGAGCCATGTGCACCTGAGTGACCGCGAGGGCAGCGGCCAGTTTTTGCAGGATGCCACCGTGGTGTTCGAAGCAGTGCCGGAAGTGCTCGACCTCAAGGTCCAGACCTTCGCCTGGCTGAGCACGGCATGCAGCGACGAAACGGTGATTGCCTCCACTACATCGACCTTCCTCGTGACGCAACTGGCGGCGCTGGTCACCCACCCGCAGCGTTTCGTCAATGCGCATTGGTTGAACCCGGCGTTCCTGATGCCGCTGGTGGAACTCAGCCGCAGCGCAGCCACCTGCCCGCAGGTGGTGCAACGTTTGATGGCGTTGCTCAAGCGCATTGGCAAAGTGCCCGTGCAATGCTCCCCGGCGGCTGGCTACATCGTGCCGAGAATCCAGGCGCTTGCAATGAATGAAGCGGCGCGCATGGTCGAGGAGGGCGTGGCCAGTGCCGAGGACATCGACACCGCAATCCGCGTGGGATTCGGCCTGCGTTTCTCGGTGCTGGGCATGCTCGAATTTATCGACTGGGGCGGTGGCGATATTCTGTTCTATGCCTCGCATTACCTGGCAGACGCCATCGACCCGCGCTTCCTGCCGCCCAAGGTGATTGCCGAGAACATGGCCCAGGGGCGCAATGGACTGCGCGAAGGCCAGGGGTTTTACGATTATCAGGATGTTGACCTGGAAGCCTACAAACTGCAGCGGCTCGGTGAGTTCACCCGCAAGCTTGAGCTGATGGGACTGTCGCCGGTGTTTAACGGTGGTGTGGTTTAAGAGGTGATCGTTCCCACGCTCTGCGTGGGAATGCATCCCGTGACGCTCTGCGTCACCAGTGCGCAGGACTTAAGTCTTGCGCCAAGAGCGGGACGCGGAGCGTCCCAGGCGGCATTCCCACGCAGAGCGTGGGAACGATCATCACGATCAGAAACGATCATTGATCATTCAAACCCCAAGGTAGCGCTGGGACAACTCCGGCGTTTCAGCCAGTTGCGCCGGCGTTCCGTGCCACACCTGCCGGCCTTTTTCGATGATGTGATGACAATCCACCACCCGCGCCATTTCCTTGAGGTTTTTGTCGATCACCAGAATCGTCTCGCCCTCGGCTTTCAAGCTCGCCAGACAACTCCAGATGGTTTCCCGAATGATCGGCGCCAACCCTTCGGTGGCCTCGTCAAGAATCAATAACTGCGGGTTGGTCAGCAACGCACGGGCCACCACCATCATTTGCTGTTCACCGCCCGACAGGGTCTTGGACAGCTGGTCCTGACGCTCCTGCAAACGTGGAAACAACTGATAAATGCGCGCCAGGTCCCACTTGCCCCGAGTCGCCGTGGCTAGCAGGTTTTCCCGCACACTCAGGCTGCCAAACCCCCGCCGCCCCTCAGGCACCAGCCCCAACCCCGCCTGGGCGATACGATAAGGCGCGGCACCGCGCATTTCCCGGCCATGAATCAACACACTGCCGGCGGTAGGTTTGAGCAAGCCCATGATCGACTTCACGGTGGTCGTCTTGCCCATGCCATTGCGCCCGATCAGCGACACAACCTGGCCCTGTTCGATGCTCAGGTGCATGTCGAACAGCACCTGGCTCAAGCCATAACCGGCCTGCAACCCACTGACTTCAAGCATGTTCTTCTCCCAGGTAGGCGGCACGTACGTGCGGGTCATTGCGGATCTGCTCGACGCTGCCGGTCAGGATGGTCTGGCCGTAGACCAGCACGGTGATGCGGTCGGCGAGGGCGAATACCGCGTCCATGTCGTGCTCCACCAACAGAATCGCGTAGCGGCCCTTGAGCTCAAGCAACAGTTGGGTCATGCGCGCCGATTCCTCGGCGCCCATCCCTGCCATCGGTTCGTCGAGCAACAGCACAGACGCTTCCTGAGCCAGAGCGAGGGCAATCTCCAACTGCCGCCGCTCGCCATGGGACAACTCGCTGACCAGTGCCTGGCCACGTGCCCCAAGACCAACCCGAGCCAGATAATCCGCCGCCGGCGCCAGCAGACGCTGGTCGGTGGCCAGGGGTTTCCACATGCCGAAGGTCTGGCCATCCCGTGCGGCGATCGCCACGGCGACGTTTTCCAGCAGGGTGAAATCCGCATACAGCTGGCTGACCTGAAAGGCCCGCGCCAGCCCCAGGCCGGGGCGCTGATGGGCCGGTACATCGGTGATGTCCTGGCCCTTGAGGAAGATCCGGCCCTTGTCCGGGCGGATTTCCCCGGCGATCTGCGCAATCAGCGTCGACTTGCCGGCACCGTTCGGGCCGATGATTGCGTGCAGTTCCCCTGGCGCGATATCAAAGCTCGCACCGTTGGTGGCCTTGACCGCGCCAAAGGTTTTTTCCAGATCCTGGACTGACAGTTGCGCAATCATGAGCGTGCCTCACTGCTGACAATGGTCGCTGGTTTTTTGCTGGCGGCGGGTTTGTGCCGACGTGGCCATGGAGTGAGCAGCAGGCCATACAGGCCTTTTTTGCCGAACAGCACCACCACCAGCAACAGCGGCCCGAAGATCAGCAGCCAATGCTCGGTCCACAGACTCAACACCTGCTCCAGCCCCAGGTACACCGCAGCGCCGAGCACCGGCCCGAGCAGGGTGCCGACGCCGCCCAGAATGACCATCGCCATCAACTCGCCGGATTTGTGCCAGGCGCCCATGTCGGGGCTGACGAACATCGCGTAATTGGCCCACAAGATACCGGCCAGGCCGCCGCCGACACCGGCAATCACAAACGCGCTGAGCCGATAGCGCAACGGATGCAGACCGAGGCTGACGCTGCGCCGTTCGCTTTGCTTGAGGCCGCGCAGCACATAGCCAAAACGCGAGTTGACCAAGCGCCGGCAGAACAGCAGCCAGGCCACCAGCAGCCCCAGGCACAGGTAGTAGAACTGCACCGGGCTTTCCAGGTTCAGGCCCGGCAGTGTGTTGCGTTCGCTGAGCAGGATGCCGTCATCGCCGCCGTACAGCGACAGTGAACTGAGCAGGAAATACAGCATCTGGCCGAACGCCAGGGTAATCATGATGAACTGCACGCCGCTGGTGCGCAGTGACAGATAGCCGACCACCAGCGCAAACAGCGCACACACCAGCAGCGACAGCGGCCACACGATCAGCGCGCTGCTGGAGCCTTCCCAGCCCCACAACGGCATGGCCTGGCCGGTGTGAAAACCGATGATGCCGACCACATAACCCCCCAGGCCGAAAAACGCCGCATGGCCGAAACTGATCATCGCGCCGTAGCCGATCAACAAATCCAGGCTGGCGGCAGCCATGCCGTAAATCGCCAGGCGCGTGAACAGGCTGACCAGGAACGGCTCGTTCAACAACGAGGCCAGCAGCGGCAGGAGGGCGAACGTCGCCAGGCAGAGCAGGTCGATAAGGACTCGACGGGACATATAGTTCTCCTCAGGCGCGGGCGGGTAACAGTCCGCGTGGACGGACCAGCAAGACGACAGCCATGACGATGTAGGCGCTGGCGGAAATCAGCCCGCCACTCAAGGTACCGCTGACTTCGGCGGGTAACAGTTGGTCGAGCAATTGCGGGATATAGGCGCGGCCCAGGCCGTCGACCATGCCAATCAGCAAAGCCCCGGCCAATGCGCCGCGTACCGAGCCGACGCCGCCTACCACAATGACCACAAAGGTGGTGATCAAGACTTTTTCGCCCATGCCGATCTCTACCGACAGCAATGGCGCGGCCATGAACCCGGCAAGCCCGCACAGCACGCAACCAAAGACGAACACCAGGGTGTAGAGGCGCGAAATGTTCACCCCGAGTGCGCCGACCATCTCGTGATCGTCGGCCCCGGCGCGGATCAGCATGCCCAGGCGGGTATGGTTGATCAGCAGCCACATGGCAATCGCCACCAGGGCGCCGGCGCCAATGAACAGCAGGCGGCTGACCGGGTACATCAACCCCGGCAGCACTTCGACGAAATTGCCGTACCACTCCGGAGTCGGCATACCTGGTGGGCTGCGCCCGAACATTACGGTGATCAGTTCGTTGGTGAAAAACACCACGGCCAGGGTGGCGAGCACCTGGTCGAGGTGATCGCGGCTGTAGAGGCGGCGCATGATCGCGGTTTCAATCAGCAGCCCATACAGGGCGGCGCCGATCACCGCCGCCAGCCCGGCGAGCCAGAATGAGCCGCTGAGTGAGGCGGTGTAGGCGGCGCAGAAAGCCCCGACCATATAAAACGCACCGTGGGCCAGGTTGATCACGCCCATGATGCCGAAGATCAGGGTCAGGCCGGAGGCAAGCAAAAACAGCAGGGCGCTGTATTGCAGGCCGTTCAGAATCTGTTCGAGTAACAGCATGCTGGAAATCCTACGAAAAATGCCGGCGACCGAAGTCGCCAGGCACGAGACCGAAAGGTCGGATCACAGGGCGCATTCGGCGGCGAAGCTGTCCACTTGCGATTTGGCGATGGTCTGCACGGGCACCTGCACCAACTTGCCGTTGGCGTCGGCTTCTACCCGCAGCAGGTACCAGTCGATGACCGCGTGCTGGTTCTTGCCGAAGGCAAAGTCGCCACGGATCGAGTCGAACTTGACGTTGCGCAGCGCGTTGCGAAACGCGTCGGCGTCTTTCACGTTACCGTCCACGCTTTTCAGCGCAGCGCCGATCAGGCGTGCCGTGTCGTAGGTCTGGGCGGCATACACGGTGGGCACGCGGTTGTATTTTTCGCTGAAAGCCTTGATGAAGGCCTGGTTGGCCGGGTTGTCGGATTGCGGGTTCCACAAGCTCACGATGTTCATGCCTTTGGCGACATTGCCGGTGGCCGCGAGCATGCGTTCGTCCATCGAGAACACCGGCACCACCATCGGGATCGTTTTGCTCAGGCCCGAGCTGCCGTATTGCTTGGCGAAGTTGATGCCGGCGCCGCCTGGGTGGAACTCGAAAATTGCATCCGGTGCCAGCGAACGTACCCGAGCCAGTTCGACCGAGAAGTCGAGCTGATTGAGCTTGGTGTAAATCTCGGTGACTTCACCCTTGAAGGTGCGCTTGAAGCCTTCCAGCGCATCGCGCCCGCCCTGATAGTTGGGGGCCAGGATCACCATTTTCTTGTAGCCCAGCTCGTTGGCGGCGACACCGGCCATTTCATGGATGGTGTCGTTCTGGTAGGAGGCCACGAAATAATTGGGCTTGCACTGCTTGCCGGCCAGGCTCGACGGGCCGGTGTTGTTGCTGATGTAGAAGCCGTCCTTGGTGGCGGTATTGACCACCGCCGCCAGCACATTGGAAAAGATCACCCCGGTGTACAGCGAAATCCCGTCCAGGCTCATTCGGTCGATGATCTGCTTGGCGCGCGCCGGCTGAAGCCCGTCGTCCTCGACCACCAGGCTCACGGGCACACCGCCGAGCTTGCCGCCTTCCTGGTCAATGGCCAGTTGGAAGGCGTCGCGCGAGTCTTCGCCCAGGTAACCGGCGGGCGTGGAGAGGGTGGTGATAAATCCGATGCGCACCGGGTCCTGGGCCTGGGCCAGCAGACTGGCCGTGCAGCTGGCTGCCAGCAGTGTTCCCACGAGTAGCTTTTTCATAGTGCCGCCTTTAGTAAAGTCCGCATCGTGCGCGGCTGTCGTTGTTAGTTGAGGGCAGTAAAAAATATCCGGGTGCCTGGACGTCTATTTGGGTTGCGCGTCCAGTGTCAGGTGTTGCTTTCGGTGAATTTCTCGTAATACAGGCGCGTCTGGTCCAGGGCCTGGCCGGCCAGCCATTGCTTGATCGACTCGACCATCGGCGGTGGTCCGCACAGGTACATGTCCAGCTCTCGGTCACGAAAGTCGGCGAGGTCGAAATGCTCGGTGATGTAGCCGCGCTTGCCGCTCCAGTCCGGGTCGGGATCGCTGATTACCGGGGTGAAGCGAAAGCCCGGGATCCGCTCTGCGTAGGCCGCGATGCGCGCGGTTTCACACAGGTCGGCGGCGTTGCGCACGCCGTAGTAGAGGTGCACCGGATGCCCGCAGCCGCCTTGTTCAGCGAGTTCATCGAGCATGCCCAGGAAGGCCGACAGCCCGGTGCCGCCAGCGACAAACACCAAAGGTTTGTCGACATGGCGCAGGTAAAACGCGCCGAGGGGGGCTTCCAGCATGATCTCGTCGCCGATCAGGCTGCGCTCACGGATGTAGTTGCTCATCAGCCCATCGGGCAGCAGCCGGATCAGAAACTGCAACTGGTTGCTGCTGTTCGGGCGGTTGGCGAATGAATAGGAACGCTGGCCCTCGGTGCCTGGTACTTGCAGGCGGGCGTACTGGCCGGGCAAAAAGTCCAATTGCTGGCCATCGGCGCCGGCGTCCAGGTGCAAAATCGCAGTGTTCGGCGAGACCTGTTCCACCGCCCGCACTATGCCTTTGAGCCGCCCCGGCCCCGGTGCATTGCACAGGCTGGAAGCGAAGTCGAAATAGAACGCTGCATCGGATTGGACGCGGGTCTGGCACGTAAGCATTTTGCGCAGGCGCAGGTCGTCGGCCGACAGCGCTTCATCATCGACGTAGTCCTGGCTGTACTGGCCCGACTCGCAGCGTCCCTGGCAGGTGCCGCATACGCCTTCGCGGCAGTCGAGCGGGATATTGATACCGTTGCGCAACGCCGCATCGAGCAGGATTTCATTGCTCTGTACCGGGAAGAACAAGGTTTTGCCATCGGCAAAACTGAACGCGACCTTGTGACTCATGATCCAGACATCCGCCAGTCAGAGGTGATAGAAATCGAGCACCGAGTTGATGGTGTCGTTGAGCAACAGCACGTGTTTGCGGCTGATTTTCCAGCTGTCGCCATCCGGCCGCAGGCGGTAGGTGGCGGTGCCGAAGAATTGCTCGGCGGTTTGCAAGCGGTAGTAGAGCGTGTGCCAATTGACCTGCACTTCCAGGCCGTCATCATCCAAAGGTTCGATGCGCACATTGCTGATCAGGTGCAGGGTGCGCGGCATCGGGATGGTCGATGCAGCCTTGCCGGTGCGGATGCGGAATACCCGGTCTTCAAGGCCGCCACGGTTGGGGTAATAGATCAGTGACATGCTCTTTTTCGGATCACGGGTGTAGGTGTGCTCCGAGTCCCATTGCGGCAGGTGAAACTCGCTGTCGTCGCTGAACATCGACAGGTATGTGTCCCAGTCCTGGGCGTCGCAGGCCTGCGCGTTGCGGTAGAGGAATTGTTCGATGCGGTATTGCAGTTGCGAATTCATGCTCACACCTCACGCAGTTTCAACGGTTGCTCTTCGGCGGCCTTGCGGGCCAGGCCTTCGAGCAGGAAGCGCTGCCAGTTGGCATGCTGATTGACGTAGAGGCCTTCGTGGGTGAACTCGGTGCCGGTCAGGGCCGGGGAGATGCCGATGGTCTCGCTGTTGGGCGTAGCACCCTCGACCCACTTGCCGACCCCACGGGAAATGTCGCTCCAGCGTTCCAGGCGCGCCTGAAAACCGCGCTGGGCTTCTCGAAACTCCACCAGGTCGTCAGGGGTGCCCATGCCGGACACGTTGAAGAAGTCCTCAAACTGGCGAATGCGGTTTTCCCGATCGGCATCCGACTCGCCGACCACACCCAGGCAGAAGCTGTTGATCTCGGTCTTGTTCCAGGCAATCGGGCGGATGATGCGCAACTGCGAGCTGATCTGGTCGAGGAAGAACATGCTCGGGTAGATGTTCAGGTTGCGCAGCCGATGCATCATCCACTCGGCCTTGCCCTGGCCGTGCTCTTCAAGCAGGCGCGGCATGATCGTGGCGTAGCCGGGACGTACGGCCGGGTTGGGCATGTCGCTGAACAGCAGGCTGTGGCCGTTGTGGAAGGCAAACCAGCCGTCGTCGGTTTCCTTGTCGCCGGCGCCCAGCTTGCTGTAGTCCAGGGTGTCGGCACCCACCAGGCCTTTCTCGGTGTTGACCTGCTGGCGATGCTGCACGGTGGCCACGTAGTTGTAATGCACGGTGCTGACGTGATAACCGTCCAGGCCGTTTTCGTTCTGCAGTTTCCAGTTGCCGTCGTAGGTGTAGGCCGACTTGCCGGGCAGCACTTCCAACTGGCCGGTCGGGGACTGGGCGACCATCATGTCGAAGAACACCTTGGCGTCGCCCAGGAAGTCTTGCAGCGAATCGGTGCCTTCGGTATCGAGGCTGATAAACACGAAACCCTTGTAGCTTTCGATGCGGGCTTTCTTCAGGCCGCGAGTGGCCTTGTCGAAACCTTCCGGGTACTCGCCCGGCGCCTTGACCTTGACCAGGCGCCCGTCACTTTTGTAGCACCAGGCGTGGAAGGGGCAGGTGAAGGTCGATTGGTTGCCCTTGCCGACGCGGGTGAGGGTGGTGCCGCGATGCTGGCAGGCGTTGACCAGCGCATTGAGCTGGCCTTCACCGTCGCGGGTGATGATCATCGGCTGGCGCCCGGCACGCATGGTCATGAAGTCATGCTTGTTGGCGATCTGGCTTTCGTGGCAGGCGTATATCCAGTTTTTCTCGAAGATCAGCTCCATCTCCAGGTCAAACAAATCAGGCTCGGTAAACATATCCCGGGCAATGCGAAAGATGCCGTCTGCCGGACGAAAGTCCAGGCAGCCTTCAATAAAGCTTTTCCATTGTTCGACGCTTTTTGCACTGCTCATTAATCGATACCTCGTTGCATCGGGCTAATTCGTGCATTCAATAATAAGTGGGTGCCTGCATTAAATAAGTTGCGGGTGGTCGGGTCTATCCGCTTTATTGGCAAACATGATCCGTAAAATTTGCCGGGGCGCTTTGGTCCCGCAGACACAGGCGCGACGCCGCCGGGATAAGGGCGCCTGGGCGGGATAATCGAAGTAAACGGATATGACTCTTGAATTAACAGGATAGAGAGTCTGGCCACAATGCTGCCTAATCATTTTCGATGCGCGCCGGGGTTATTGCCGGGTGTACATCAGGCTAACGACTTACGCTGAATATTTTAATAAAGAAACAACTGCCAACGATTGGTGCGATCACTTTGATTGTGCCGCTACTTAGTGCGTTCGCGCATTAAAAGAGAGGGAGAAGTTATGTTTCAAGCGAGTTGGTTTACCCGTTGTGTGAAAACCGCCAGCCTGGCCGGATTAATGACGCCGATGATGGCCCAGGCAGACTTCATCGAAGACAGTCAGCTGGGGTTGGGGCTGCGTAACTTCTACATTGATCGTGATTTCAAGGGTGAAAACCCCAAGCGTTCGCGAATCGGCAGTTGGACCCAGGGCTTCGATCTACGCTTCATTTCGGGCTACACCGAAGGGCCGCTGCAGTTTGGCCTGGACGCCTCGATGCAGTACGCCTACCGCCTTGACGGCGGCGGTGGCCGGGGCCCTGACAGCATCATTCCGTATAGCGTAAGCCGCCAGGAGCAGGCCACCGATTACGGCCGCGGCGGCTACACGGCGAAGGTGCGTTACTCCAGGACCGAGTTGAAATATGGGGAGCATCGGCCGACGCTGCCGGTGGCTTACACCGACGATTCGCGGCAACTGGTGACCACCTACCATGGCACGCTGGTGGAGTCCAAGGAGGTGGACAAGCTGACCCTGACGGGCGGGCGCTTCACCGAAATCAGCGGGCGGGAGTCTTCCAACAGCGAGAAGATGTACCTGTTCAACGGGCCGGACATCAAGCGTCGCAGTGATGGCCTGAACTTCGGTGGCGCGAGCTACGCGTTCACCCCGGCACTGACCGGCACCTATTTCTACGGCCAGTTGGAAGACATCTACCGCCAGCATTACCTGGGCGCCACTTACCTCAGCGACCTGGGCGGTGGTTACGGGTTGAAAACCGATTTGCGCTATTTCAACAACAAGCAAGACGGCGACGCCTTGTACGGGCGCATCGATAACCGCTCCTACGGTGCCATGACCACCCTGCGCAAAGGTGCCCACGCGTTTGGCCTGGGCTACCAGCGCATGCTCGGCGACAGCACGTTCCCGACCCTCAACGGGTTCGCGCCGCAGCCTTATCTGGTGAACTGGTCGGCGATTGCCTTCATCAAACCCAACGAAAAATCCTGGCAGGCACGCTACGACTACGACTTTGCGGGCCTGGGCCTTCCTGGCCTGAAGCTGATGACCCGCTACATGCGCGGCACCGGCATTGATCGCGGCGACCTCAGCGACAACAACGAATCGGAGCGCAATATCTACCTGTCCTATGTGATCCAGGACGGGCCGTTGAAAAACCTTGCCGTGGATTTGCGCAACATCAACGTCAAGTTCCGGCACGGGAATAACTTCGATGAGAACCGCCTGATCACCACCTACACCTGGAAATTCTGGTAAGCGAACAGCGGTTTGCGGGGAAGCACGCGAGCGGGATTTGTATCGCCTGTCGTTCAACAATTGCTGGGGGTAACACCCGGCATTGTTGATCTGGGCAGGTAATACCCAAACGCACGCGATGATCGCTGCCTGTGTTGCGTGCGACGTGGCCGACGCCTGCACTTTTTTGCGGCGTCGATCCCGTGTTTACGGGCGCAAAGGGCTGTTTAGAGCCCTGCAGGATTTTGCCGTTTTAGCGTCTCTATCCGTTTATTTGGTGAATGTTATCCGCATATTTCGTCCGCCTCCCGGAGGGTGGCTCGCGGCATGAAGATTGCTCTTTCAAACAGAGGCGTGCCGTTAGAGCGCGCTCATAAAACAGCCGTGAGTGCCCCGCGATGAGTACTAGTCCTGATGTACATGTTCGAGACATTCGTATCGAGCGTTATGACCTCAATGGTGCACGGCAGTGGATGGCCGGAATCTGCGGGCCGCATCTGCTCAAGACCAGCAACCCCAACCGCATTCAGTTCCATCACAGCGGCAACGTACTCAAGTCGATGTCCACCACCCTGGGGGTGATCGAGTACGGCACCGACGTGACCGTCGGCATCGAAGACGCCGAGCACCTGAACAGCTACAGCCTCAGCCTGCCGCTGGTAGGCGAACAGCACCTGAGCAAGAACGGTTTCCAGGTAACCTCCGATCGTGACTGCGCAATCATCGTCTCGCCCAATGAAAACCAGGAACTGCTGATCAACGGGGATTGCCGCAAGATCCAGGTGGTGATCACCCGTGCAGCCATGCGCAAATCTCTGGAAGACATGCTGCAGCGGCCACTGGAAACACCCTTGCGTTTTGAGCCGACGATGGATGCCATCAACGGCGCCTCGGCATCCTGGTGGCGCATGGCGCGCTACTTTATCGGCGAGCTGGAGCGCAGCCGCGAGCTGTATGACCAGACGTTTTTCACCCGTGATATCGAGAGTTCGCTGATCAAGGGCCTGATCCTCGCGCAGCCGAACAACTACTCCGAAGAACTGCGCGATGTGCTGGGCGTCAAGCTGCCGCACTACCTGATTCGTGCCAAGCAGTACATCCACGAAAACGCCCGCGAAGCCTTGCATTTGGAAGATATCGAAGCGATTTCCGGCGTGTCGCGCTTCAAGCTGTTTGAAGGTTTCAAGAAGTACTTCGGTATGTCGCCCATGGCCTATTTGAAGAAGCACCGGCTGGGGGCTGTTCGTCAGGAAATCCTCGAAGACAATTCAGCGCGCAATATTTCGGTGATCGCCATGGGTTGGGGTTTTACCCACCTGGGCCGGTTTTCCAGCGAGTACCGCAAACTGTTCGATGAAACGCCAAGCACCACACTGCAACGTAACGAAGCGCGCCGTAACCGGTCGCTTTGAACATGACGGCGCTTGATCTGTCGAGGCTGTGCCAAACCCCGGTGTTTACCAGCCGCTCACGGCAGGAAAGCCATCGCCTGCTTGCCCGTGAACTGGTGGAACACGACCTGAGCTGGCGCACCGGCAATGTCGATACGGCGTTTTTCCGGGCCGAGGTGGGGCGTTGCCAACTGTTTGTGCTGCGTTATGGCGCGGAGGTCGAGGTACGGCCACGGCCATTTACCGACTTTGTGTTGATGCAGATGCCGTTGCGCGGCCGCGCAAGTATCGAGTGCGACGGACTGGCGCTGGAACTGGAAGCCGGGCAGGTGGCGGTGCTTTCGCCCACACGGCAGGCGCGTCTGGTCTGGCACAGTGGCTGCGAACAACTGCTGCTCAAGGTGCCGCGTTCATTGCTCAGGCTGATGCAGGAACGGTTGGTGGAGGAGGGTGGATTGGCTGCAGATTTTGCGTTGCCGCCGGCCTACCGCCTCGACACCGGCCAGGCGCGCGGCTGGTTGCGGCTGGTGGATGACCTGCTGCAACAGCTGGGGGCCAGCGAGGGTGAGCCGGTGCATGGGCATTGGCTGCGCCACCTGGAGGAAAGCCTGCCGCTGTTTTTGCTGACCCATCCACCGAAAATCGGCGTGTCGTCGGGTGTGGTGCTGGAGTCGCGGGCGCAGCGTTTGGCGTTGCGACAGTTGCATAAGGTCGAGGACTTGATGCGCAATCGTCTGGGAGATGCACTGTCCCTGGGAGAGCTGGCCGCAGTGGCGGGTATGAGTGTGCGTAGCCTCAATACCCTGTGCCAGCGCTGCTACGGACAAACGCCCATGGAGCGGTTGCGTAACTTGCGGCTGGAAGCGGTGCGGGATCGATTGCTGGGGTGTCGGGATGTGAGTATTACCGAAGTGGCCCTGGAGCATGGGTTTGGGCATCTCGGGCGTTTCGCCGGTTACTACCGGGAGCGGTTTGGTGAGTTGCCGCACCAGACTGCTGGCAGATAAGTCGGCAGTTGATGATCGTTGGGAATGCCGCCCCGGACGCTCCGCGTCCTGCTGTGTGCGCAAGGCTCAAGCCCTGCGCATTGGTGACGCAGAGCGTCACGGGATGCATTCCCACGCAGAGCGTGGGAACGATCAATCAGTGTGGCTTAACGCTCGGCGCTGCTGGGCCATTTCCCCATCAGGGTGTTCGACGGCAGTTGCTCATCCAGCAGTTTTTTCGCCGTTTCAATCCCCGCCACCGGCAGGCCCGCAGGGTCCAGTAAACCTATCTGCACCAGCACGCTCGCCTGGTCCCAGTAGTTGATGATCGTTCCCACGCTCTGCGTGGGAATGCCGCCCCGGACGCTCCGCGTCCCGCTGCTGGTGCAAGGCTTAAGTCCTGCACAATGGTGACGCAGAGCGTCACGGGATGCATTCCCACGCAGAGCGTGGGAACGATCAATCGGTGTGGCTTAACGCTCGGCGCTGCTGGGCCATTTCCCCATCAGGGTGTTCGACGGCAGTTGCTCATCCAGCAGTTTTTTCGCCGTTTCAATCCCCGCCACCGGCAGGCCCGCAGGGTCCAGCAAGCCTATCTGCACCAGTACGCTCGCCTGGTCCCAGTAGATATGTTCATGGCACAGCTTGTCGCCACGAAACTTGATCACCCCGAGCATCGGAATCTCGACGTACTTACCCGTCGGCGCCACATTCGGCAGCATCCAGTCGATTTCACTGGTATGGGTAAAACACATCACAAATTCATCGACGATCTGCGTGGCGCCCACAGTGCGGGAGATCGGCACCAGCTTCATGTCCGGCGGGTTGGCATGCACAAAATGGTTCTGGTAGAACCGGCTCAGCTCGCGATAGCCCACGCCACCGGTCATGGTGGGGATGTGGTTGACGTAGGGTTCGGCAACCATGGTCGCCATGGTTGCCGGCACATCGCGTGCGGCAAATTCAAATTCAATGTGCTTTTCCCACAGCTCAGACAGGTTGTAGTTCGGGCCGATGGCCTGCTTGAGTGCGGCGATGCTGCGCTGGTGGGCCATCAGCGCCGCGGGTTTGTTGTAATGCATGCCGCCGTTGCGGGCGAAGGCATGGTCGACGTCGGGGTAGGTGTAGATCTCGACGTTGCTGCGCCCAGCCAGGCGCTGGCTGATCAGTGCGCGGGCGTTGGCATCGCAATAGCCATCCTGTTCGGCAAAATGCAGCACCAGGCGCCCCTTGATCCGGTCGGCCTCGTCGAGCAGATGCTCAATGCCCATACCGTAGTAACCCACGCTGCAGGCCACGTCAGTGCGCGTGGCCGTGAGGTAGGCCAGCTTGCCGCCCATGCAGAAGCCCACATAACCCACGCCGGTGGCTTCGACTTCGGGTAAGTCGCGCAAGGCCTTGAAGCTGGCGTCGATGTCATCGACGGCCTTGTCCACGTCCATGCGTTGGAACAGGTCGATGGCGCGGGCAAAGTCGGCTTCGGTGTAGCCCAGTTCAATCCCCGGCTCCAGGCGCCAGAACAGGTCTGGCACGAGGGCGACGTAACCTTCCTCGGCGTAAAAGTCCGCCACTTGGCGCATGTTGGCGTTGATGCCGAAGATTTCCTGGCCAATTACCACGCCGGGGCCTTTGCCACTGGCGGGTAGTGCCAGGTAAGCGGCGAAACTGCCGCTGCCGTCGCTGGCTTTTACACTGATCATCTTGCCCATGCTGCTACCTCATCAGGATGTTGTTATAGGAAAACTGTCGAGCTGTTCAGGCCGGGTCACGCAAACGCTCGAACCAGGTGCGCGGCGAAAGCCCCTGGTCTGGCCCGAGGATCGAGAAACCGCCGTCCACCGGGATGTCCACGCCGGTGATCCACGACGCGCCGTGGCTGCACAAGAAGGCCACGACCTGGCCAACCTCGTCACCACGCCCCACGCGGCCCAGCGGGTGAAAGGTAGCACCAACCCGGTCGGCCACGGCAATGTCACCGCCACTCAAGTTCGCCACCGACGGTGACCAGGTCCAGGCCGGCGAAACACTGATGACGCGGATCGACGCCGGCGCCAGGCTCACCGCCAGGTTGCGGGTCAGTTGCAACAGTGCGGCCTTGGACGCGGGGTACAACGCACGCCCGGCTGCGCCGAACTTGCCGCCGGTACTGCCGATGTTAATCACCGTGCCGCCTTCACGCATATGCGGCGCGGCTTTCTGCACAAAGATCGCCGCCGACACCAGGTTGATATTCAGGGTGCCGAGCCATTGCGCGCGGTCCGACAGCAAACCCTGATCGTCATAGACGCAGGCGTTATTCACCAGAATATCGAGACGGCCAAAGGCGGCCAATGTCGCGTCAATACAATCGTCGATGTCTTCGTCCAGCTCGACATTGCATACCGCAAAGCGGCATTGCTCACCCAACTCGCGGGCGAGTGCGGTACCCGCCTCGCGGTTGCGGCCTACCAGCATTACGCTGGCGCCGGCCTGCAACAGTTGGCGGGCAATGTCGGTGCCCAAGCCCTGGGTACTGCCGGTGACGATCGCCACCTGGCCTTGCAGGTTGGCGGTGGGAGTCGACTTCATGGGAATGCCTCCAGGGTGCTTGCTACGTCGCTGATGGTCGCGATCAGGCGCATGTTTTCCAGGGCCGCCCGATGCGTCTCCGGCTTGGCGGCGGCGCAGGCATCGGCCAGCACCGTGACTTCAAAACCGCAATCGACGGCGTGGCGTACTGTGCTTTCAACCACCGAATGCGTGGCGACGCCTGAGATCAATAACTGCCGCGAATCAAGCTGGCGCAGCAGGGTGTCCAGCGGCGTGCCGTAAAACGCGTTGATGCGGGTATGGGTGACGACAAACTCAACGGGACTCTCCAGCGGTTGCAACGCGTCATGAAACTGCGCGCCCCAGCTGCCTTCCTGCACGGCGCCACTGGCGACCACGGCACGCAGGATCGGCGCGTTCTGTACCAGGTCGGCGTAGTCCGGGCGATACGCCACGCGCACATGGATGATCGGCCAGCCCTTGGCGCGTGCGCCTTGTTGCAGCCGGATGGCGGCCTCCAGCACCGCCTCGCGAGCCGGGTCATCGACCGCCAGCCCGACGCGGATGCGCCCGTCGGGGTGCAACACGTCGTTCTGGTAGTGCAGCGCAAGTACGGTCGGGCGCCCCATCACACAAATACTTCCAGGTTGGCGAACACGTCGTTGCAGTTAATCAGGTCGACCCGCTTGAGCTGGATCTTCCAATCACCGCTGTCCTGCCCGGCGAGCTTGTAGGTGTAGCGCCCGGCCAACTGGCGTTGCTCCAGGCGCCACTCGCTAACCTGGAATGTCGCGCTCACCACCAGCAGGCCCTGGCTGTCGAGCCCCTCGATCATCACGTTGCCCACCAGGTGCGCGGTGCGCGTCGGCGGTTGCTGTGACCAGTTGCGCACGTTCTCCACGCGGCGGATGCGCACTTCGCGCAGCATGCGGTTTTCCCAGTACAGCGAAATGTGCTCGAACGGATCGACCTGCCCGTGTTGTTGCGGCACCCAATACATGCCCGTGTCGGTAAACAGCTGGTCCCATTCCCAAAAGCGGCGCTCATCCAGCAGGCGCGCTTCGCGATACAGAAACTGCTCGATACCGCGCAAGGTGTCGGTGGGCACCTGCGCCGGGGTCAAGTCGTGGGTGGAGATATCGAAGGTGCGATCAAGCAGCATGGGTGCTCTCCGTGGCGATCAGGGTGGCGGTCATATAGTGCTTCCAGGCGGCGAACTGGTTGCGCATCGGCAACTCGCTGGTGCCGTTGGTGGATACCGCGCCATCCGGCAACAGTTGGTCGGTGCCGGCATAGCGGTGCATGCTGATCCATTCACCGCCACGGGTCATGTTGCCTTCCTGGCAGCGTGCGTAGACCTCCACGTCATCGGGCATCACGTTGGAGGAGGGCGAGTTGATGACGTTGGCGTAGGTCAGCGCGCGGTCAAACACGGCATCGGGGGCACCTTTGCAGCGGAATGTCTGGATCTCCACCAGCGTGCGGTCGACGGCCATCGGCCGGATCACCCGAAACTGCATGAACACGGTATGGGGCGAGCCGCTGCCGTAGATCACCGTGTTGTGGCGGTTCATCCCCAGAATGCTGCGGGCACGGTCCGCGCCGTAGGCTTGGGTCAGGCACTCGAAATGCGCCTTGGAGACTTCGTCGCGCTCGGCGGCGGCCGGGTCGAAGATCGCTTCCATGTAGCCATGCCCATTGTGGTAGGCGCGCAGTTCGAGTTTTTCCCAGAAGTCATAAGGCTCGCCGTTGCCGTCCATGATCAGTAATTCGAAGGGCATTTCGCCCAGGCTTTGCGCCTCGCTGCGGGCGGCGTCCACCGAGGATTCATGGGTGACGCGCGCGTGCATGGTGTCGTGCAGGTTTTCGTAGAAGACCTTCCAGTTCGAGCGCTGCATGACCCGGAAAATGCCCCCGGCGACTTCGACTTCACCCACGGGCGAGCGGTCGCACAGGTTGTCGATAGAGGTGATCACGCCGCCCAGGAAGCTTTTCAGGTCCGGACCGTGGGCGACCTGACTGGCGAACACAAAACCGCGATAACTGTCGACCCGCGCCAGGCTCACCATGGAAAAGTCCGGGTGCCTGGGGTTGAAGCAGGTGCCTTCAAAGGCGTTCTTCAAGGGCGCCGAGAGGTGTTGGCCATCCAGCTTGAAGGTCCAGGCGTGGTAGGGGCAACGGAAAAACTTGCCGACGTTGCCATCGCCTTCGGCTACCAGCTTGGCGCCTTTGTGCGGGCAGCGGTTGTAGAGCACGTTGACGTTTTTGTCGGCACCGCGCACCAGAATCACGTCCTGATCGCCGATACGCGTGGTGTGGTAGTCGCCGACGTTCTTGACCTGGCTTTCATGGCCGACGTAGATCCATGCCTGGCCGTAGATGCGCTGCATCTCCAGGTCAAACAGTTGAGGGTCGGTGTAGACGCTTTTGTGCACGCTGTCGTCGCGCACGAGGGCGGCGATCTGTTCGTTCGAGGGGATCATGCTGTCTCCTTTTATTTTCACGTAGATAGGTGCGCGAGAGCGCCACGCACTTACAAGTCGAGTACCAGGCGAGCGCTGGACGCACGCGAGACACAGGTGCAGAAACTGCCGTCGGCGCGCTCGCGTTCCGACAGGCAGATGTCGCGGTGGTCGGCTGCGCCTTCGAGCACCTGGGCCACGCACACGCCGCAGTCGCCGCGACGGCAATCGAACATTGGGTCCAGGTCGGCGTCGATCATGGCCTCCAGCACGCTTTTGCCGGGCGGTACCTGCAGGGTCACGCCGCTGGCGCGCAGTTCCACTTCGAACGCGCCTTCGGCCTCGGTGTCGAGGCTGCCGATGAACAGTTCGCTGTGCACTTGGCTGTCGTCCCAGCCCAATTCGCGGGCGGTGTGCAGCACGCTGCTGATCAGGCTTTTGGGGCCGCACACATACAGTTGGCGCCCGGCAGTGGGTGAGGCCAGCAGGCTGGCGAGGGGCAGGCGCCGCGTCGGGTCGCCGCCGCTGATCCAGCATTGGGCGGTGCCGAGGGCCTGGACCTCTTGCAGGTACGCCATGCGGCTCGCATCACGTCCGGCATAGTGCAAAGTGAATGGCTGCTGACGGGCTGCCAATGAGCGCGCCATGCCGAGTATCGGGGTGATGCCGATGCCGCCGGCAATCAGCAGGGTGTCACTGGCCTGAGGCACTAACGGGAAATGGTTTTTCGGCTCGCGTACCACCAGTTGCTGGCCGACCTGCACCGTGTGTATCCAGCGCGAGCCACCGCTGCTCTGGTCTTCCAATTGCACAGCGATTTCGTAATGCGGGTTGTCCGGCAGGCTGACCAGTGAGTAAGCGCGCCACATGACCTTGCTGCCGGGTATCTGAACTTCGATGTGCGCGCCGGGGGTGAAACCGGGCAACGGTTGGCCGGCGTCAGCAACTAGGACCAGGCGACGAATTTGGGGCGTAAGCGGGTCGATCCGTTCGATACGCAAAGACAGGCTGGGCATGCACGATTCCTGAACAGGGCGAGCGTGGCTCGCCGTTGAAGTCGTACACACTGTAGGCAGGGAGGGCAGGGGCGAAAAAGCCGATATCGGCAAGTCGATAGCCGCATTTTGCGCAAATGCACGGACGGGCTGCGATGCATTCAGCCGCTACTTGGAAATCATACTCATACGTGTATATTGAATTCAAAATACAAAAACGGCAGGAGATTGAGATGACCCATTCCACTGATCGAACCCTCTACGTTCCTTTCGCAGGCCCTACGCTGCTGGGCACGCCACTGCTGAACAAGGGCACGGCTTTTAGCCTGCAAGAGCGTGACGCCCTGCACCTGGGAGGGTTGCTTCCCGAGCAGGTGGAAACCATTGAGCAGCAGGCTGCACGGGCCTATCACCAATACCAGGCATGCCCGACTGACCTGGATAAGCACATTCTTTTGCGCTCGATCCAGGACTCCAATGAAACCCTGTTCTATCGCGTGGTGGATGATCACCTCGACGAAATGCTGCCGATTATCTACACACCCACGGTGGGCAAGGTCTGCCAGGAATTCTCGCGGATCTATCGCAGTCACCGTGGGTTGTTCATCAGCATTGCCGACCAGGACCGCATCGACGAGATCCTCAACAATGTCACCAAGGACCATGTGAAGGTGATTGTGGTCAGTGATTGCGAGCGTATTCTCGGGCTCGGCGACCAGGGCGTCGGCGGCATGGGCATTCCCATCGGCAAGCTGTCGTTGTACACCGCCTGTGGTGGCATCAGCCCGGCGTATACCTTGCCGGTGGTGCTGGACGTGGGCACCAACAATCCCGCGCTGCTGGCAGACCCGCTGTACTTTGGCCGCCGTGAAGAACGCATTCGCGGTGAAGCCTATGACAGCTTTCTACAAGCGTTTGTCGAAGGCATTCAGCGCCGCTGGCCGGACGCGATTCTGCAGTTTGAAGACTTTGCCCTGACCAACGCGATGCCGCTATTGGCGCGTTATCGAGACCAGCTGTGTTGCTTTAACGATGACATTCAGGGCACTGCCGCGGTTACCGTCGGCACCTTGCTTGCGGCGTGCAAGGTCAAGGGCCAGCGCCTGTCGGACCAGACTGTCGCATTCGTCGGCGCCGGTTCGGCCGGATGCGGTATTGCCGAGCAGATCATTGCTGCCATGCAGCTGGAGGGGTTGAGCGAAGCCAAGGCCCGCAGCCAGGTTTACCTGCTCAACAGCAAGGGTTTGCTGACTGATCGCCAGCCAGACCTGTATGACTTCCAACAGCGCCTGGCGCACTCCAGCGAGGCACTGGCGCAATGGAATTTCAGCGCGCACTGGCCGTCGCTGCATGAAGTGGTCAGCAACGCCAAACCGACGGTGTTGATTGGCGTGTCGGGCAAGGCGGGGCTGTTTACCCAACAGATCGTCGAGACGATGCATGCGCACTGCGCGCAGCCGATCATCATGCCGCTGTCCAACCCGACCTCGCAGATCGAAGCGCACCCCAGGGACATCCTGCAATGGACCGATGGGCAAGCGCTTGTCGCGACTGGCAGCCCGTTTTTGCCGATTGAACTCTTCGGTAAAACCTTTCCGATTGCCCAGTGCAACAACTCCTACATCTTCCCCGGTATCGGCCTGGGGGCGATTGCCAGCAAGGCGACGCGCATTACCGACGGTATGCTCATGGCCTCCGCCCAGGCGCTGGCCGAGAGCGCCGGGGCAGGGCAGATGTTGCCGCCGTTGCGCGAGGTTCAAGCGGTGAGCAAGCGCATTGCCTTTGCTGTGGGAATGGCTGCCCAGCGTGATAGCGTGGCGCCGCCGCAACCTGAAGAGGCGTTGCTGGCGGCGATTGAGCAGCACTTCTGGCAGCCGGTTTATCGCCATTACGCGCGTCGGCCGGAGTAGGCATATCCGTTGCTGCGGTTGGGTTTGGTATTGGTTCCGCTCTTACAGCGGCTCACTTTTGATAGAGCGCAAAAGTAAGCAAAACGCTCTTGCCCCACCACTCGGCACCTCGCTCATGCTCGGTGTGCCCTCACTCCGGCTTTGGAGCGTGGGCCGCCGCGATGGGCCATCCTT
>Ga0247816_10000155_pt1 | contig 40467 bp, 68 predicted proteins | sample UWRJL209509C1_FD_179930 | JGI IMG/M metagenome (GOLD analysis project Ga0247816, IMG submission 179930) | Plant litter microbial communities from Arlington Agricultural Research Station in Wisconsin, United States - UWRJ-L209-509C-1 | ecosystem: Environmental > Terrestrial > Plant litter >...
AAAAGGTAAAATGATAATTAAGAGTTCTTGCTTTTATATCTCCATCAGATAAATCATCGAACAAAATTAAATTTTTGTCCTGCTCAAGATTAAATAATATTGATGCATCACTCCTTAATGTTTCTTTTAATGCTTTTGATACAAATTGTTTAGCCTCTTTTAAAGAGAAGCAAATTGCCTGACAACCCGCCTTAGGCATTGGTAAAAAACTTAATCTAATTTTAAATAAATCTTTGTATTGATGTATTTTGCACCATTCATCATTTACGCCATTGCGAAAAATATTTTTATAATTCTCTATTTTTTTAATCCATTCATTATCCCAATCGCAAAATAGACTAGGATTGTTTTTCTTCCAAATGAACTTAGAAATTAAGAATTTCCTTTTTTGTTTTAATATATCTTTCATATCATTTATATCATTTCCTTATATTAAAAAAGCCCCAAAACGGGGCGGGGGTTAGTTTATTTATATGTAATTCTTTGCTTTCGTTCGCCAAACTTAGCCCATTCTAGCACTTCGCCAGCTTCCAAAGCGTCTTTAATTTCTGTTTTATTAAAATCTTTAGTAATTTTAACAAATTCTTGAGGTATTGTTTCAATATCTACATCATTAATAATTACAGGAATAGCACCGCCATTATTTATAATTTTAAGCTTAGCAAAAAATTTGCTTTTGATTTCTGTAATATGATTAAGTTGCATTATTTCTAATGCGTAGGTTTCTAAACTATCGTTTTTAGCTTGGGCTTGCTTTAATGCTTCCTGTTGTTCTTTAATAGCATTTTTAATGCTTTCTAAATGCTTGTTTTGTTCGTAAACATAAGCGCAAATATTATCTATTTTATCAGTTAAAATTAACTCTAAAGAATTTATTTGTTCTAGCTTTTGTTCAATTGTTAATTCATCATTATTTGCAATTTCAGCTATTGCAGGAGCGATTTTATATAGTTGCATTATTTTATCCTAGATAAGCCATAATTAAATGGCTGTGTTGATTATTTAAAATGGAAAATCGTCATCATCAAAAGCAGGCATTCCAGCAGTAGAATTTTGTAATTCTTTTTGTGATACTTGGCTATAAGTATTAGTTCTGCTGTGTCCATTTATTTTTTTATGTGTTAATTTTTCTACAAAACTATCATATAAATTGGCTTCTTTATTGTCTTTTATTTCACTGCTTAACCGTTTTGTTTTAGGGCAAAATGCTTCAAAAAATTCATATTTAGTATATGTTTTTTGTGTATCCTCTCTATCTGCTTCATCTTTCAAATTAAGCATTAAACCTAATAATTTGTTATGTAGCCCAGCTAAAATTTCTTTGCCGTCTTTACCTTTCCCCGTGTGTAAATCTCCAGTAATTCCAGCACAATAAGCTATTTTATCTAAATTGCGTTTTTGAAATGTTTCTTTGCCGTCTTTACCAATTACGAACATTTGAAATTTAACTTCTTCTTTTGTTTCTTGATTAGTGGCAGTAAAGTTAAGCACTACTGAACCACTATCAAACTTTTTGACTTCTGCCTCATTAATAATGAAAACTCCAGCTTGTGGCAATTTTTCAATTGAATTATTTAAATTCTTTTCATTTACATTAAATATCATTTTTCTATCCTTAGTTAAGCCGTTATTGGCTGGGTTTGCTGAATATCGTAATACTCACAGATTGCTTTATCTACCGCTAATAGGTCATTTTCTATTTTAGCTTCTTGGAACATATCTATAGGACTTTTTACAGTATCATAATTATTATTTTTAGTAGAGAAATAATAATTATTATTTTCTATACTCGTTCTTAAGACTATTGTTACCATTCCCTCTAAAACAATTTTTTCATCTAGTAATTTACCTAGAGTTTTTATTTTAACTTTGCCAAAATCATCAGTTTGAGTATGAGATAAAATATATATCCTTTTATTATCTGCTTGAGAACATGAATTTAATATATCCCATGCACTTTTTGCAATTTCATTATATTTTTGAAATGATTGATTACCACTTTCTTTATCTAATACTCTCCGCATAAATTCATTAGCTAAAATATACTGAAAATCATCTATAATAATTATTTCTTTATTAGTTCTCTGAATTGCTGTAGTAATTGAACTAGATTTATCAGTTACTAGAATAGTCCCCTCGGGGTTTTCTTTATTACACAAAGACCAGCCCTTTGCTTTAAAGGGTAGTGGCTTTTTTAAAGCTTGAATTAGTAAAGTATTACTAGGATTTAAATTCCTTAAGCTGGTACTTTTGCCAGTACCACTATCGCCTAAAATCATTGTTGCTATTCCCATGTTTTTACTCCTTTGCTATTGCAATAAAAATTTACAATAGCTATAATTGTGTTGATTTCTTATATAGTTACATTACATATGTAATTTTGGTAAAAAGAAACAAGAGCATCTAATTCATGCTCTTTTTCTTGTTCATAATGCCAATGTTCGGCCTCTGTAGGGTCATACTCCATAATATAAAGGCTCCCTGCCTTAAAATTAAATTAAGGCTATAATTTTGTTTCTCGGAATTAAAAAGCTAGTAAGCCTTGTTTGTCTCTTTACTAGCTTCCTTGATTAGGCTATTTTGCGATAGCCTTTTTTATTTTTGATTTAATGCATGTAGCTTATCTTGTGCCGTCTCTCTAACGTTAATATCATCATCAATCAGCGAGCTAGTAATAATTCCCCTTGTTACATTTTTGTGATTAAGCACTTCTAATCTAACTAGATTATCAGGATTGTGACTTAGCTCGTGAAGTTCTTTAGCAGTTAAATTCTCATCCTTTAAGATATCTAAATACATTTGACGGTTAAAAATATAGAGATTGTGTTTATTTAGGATTAATCTCATTGTTTACCCTCCATTTGTTTAGCAGTTTCTTGCACCTTGTCGTTTTGCTTAGTAATAAGCTTTATAAATTCATATTTGTTCATAGCTTACCCTTTCAAATTTACCTACAGAATTCCATAGTGTCGTATGGCATTTAAAGTATATATACTGCGGGTTTCTAGTTCTGCCTGTAGCTTGGCATTTACTCCTAAATTGGTTATATTTCATATTGTTATCTCCTTTATTATTTTATATACAATTTCAAAACAAAAGCAAAACAATTTAGTTCATTTTGCTTAAATGGTACGGTTATTTATTTTGTTCTTTTTCTAAGTCCTCTAAATTAGTTATTGCAACAATAAATGCCAATCTAAACCCCTCAATTAATCCGCCTTGAAAATCATATGTTTTATCATGCCCAGCACTTACTTTTTTAAGTAAGTTTTGCAAGTGAATTTCAAATTTCTTTATGTCTACTGTAACAGTCATATTCCCCCACTCAAAAACAAACACACACCATTGCGTGCTTGTGCTTGAATGCTGGCGAACCAGCTTGCGATTATTGTTGGTTTGTATAAAGTACTTTTAATTGAATAGTATTGTCGTAATTTCTTGAAAATACTATATCCAATGAAACTTTAAAGCCAATTTGTAACAATCCATTTTCAAGATTTATTTCAATAATTTTACGTTTTAAAGAACTTTCATATAAAATATTTAAACCTATAGCATGTCCAAAAGAATTGCTCTTAATACTAAAAAATTCTAATTTAGCAATTTCAGTATTTTTAATATTAACTCCATCAACTTTTAAAGTTGATAAATCTTTATTTATTTTATTTAAAATATTTAATATTTCTACTTGCATGATATTTTCCTTTATTTAAAAACCTGTAAACTACAATTAATTTACATGTGCTTAAATAAGGGTGAGATGCCTTAAAATACGGCTACTATCATTTGTTTAGTAATTTTATACATAGTAGGTACAATACTAACAAACAGTCGTCAGCATCTCATTGTAATTAAAAAATCTAACTAAAAGGATTATTTTATGGTAACTTTTAGCTAGCAAAAACTTTATGTTTTTTGATAAATTGTTAAAGAACGTTTTTTATATTTGTAGTGTACACTGTACATATTATTATGTCAATACCTTATTGCAAATATATTTAATATGTAGTATTATTGCAATAAATAAATAAAAGCACTGTACATGAAAAAGTTATATATTAATGATGATTTATTAATTCAGGTATTAGACCTAATAAAAAGCGATAACAAAGCTAGTAAATCTACATTAGCTAGTATTTTAAAAGTATCTAGGGCAACGATTGATAGGGCTATAACCAAATTAAAATTACTAGGCTATATTAAAACTAAAAAAAGAATTGGGATCGTGGAGCAGTATCAGGTAATTAATCAGATTTTGAAAAAGGATTAATATGTTTACTCTAGGGATACATTTAGGTATATTAATTGGCGTTCTTATTTGTTATATAGTCGTTCTAGATATAGAGTTATATGATCATACTGATGATGAAAAACAGCTTAAAATTTTAAAATCTAATATTGAAATGCAAAGAGAAATGTTTTATCAGCAACAAAAACAAGATGAGCCAAAGCCTGAGGCATGTCTTAATAGTTTAGATAAAATTAGAAAGGATTAATATGTTACTAATATTTGGCGTGAATTTACTGATAGCACTGGTTGCGATTGGAAGCCTATTAGGCGTTGCATTATTAGCTGGCTGGGTATTTTCTAAGTTTGATAATGGGCTTTTAGGCTTAATATCAGTTTTTGGAATATTTGCTATTTTTTTAGCTGGTTTTGTAACAATTTGTCAATATTTGGATAAATAAAGAATAACCCACTGAGTGGGTTTGCTGGTTTATTCCTTAGTACAAATAACTTGGTTATTGTCCACATCAATGCTTTTTATTTTGTAATTTACGCCATTCATTCGAATATTAGTAGCTGGCTCTCTGTATGGGTCATCATACAGCAAACTTTTAATATCTTTCTCTGATAGCTTAATGGTAAATTCATCACTCATCTTTACCCTCCTTTAAATGGTTATCTTGATACAATGGAATATCAAAAAATATAACTGATAGCCATAATATAATCATTTCCTACCCTTTTTCTTTGTTAAAAAGCCATAAACTAACCCAGCAACTGAAATTGCGATTAGAATATAGCCTAGTTGGTTTAGTAAGTTAAGCATTAATTTTGCTTGCTGTTTGTTGTTGTCCAATACTCTTTGCCATCACAAATATATTTATATTTAGTCTCAAAGAGTTTTCTAATTAGATTGTATTCGGTTTTACTTTCATTGGTCTGCACACATTTTGCCTTATACAAATTTTCGTATTCACTTTCATTTGAACACCCAGCCAATAAAATAAACATTACAAATAATATTTTTTTCATTAATACCCCGCCTTTATAATCTACAAATTTCTTTAATTTCTTTTAAAGAATATTCTTTGTTATTTTTAATGCATTCATTGTCAATTTGTTTACTGCCTAAAACATAGCCAGTAATGATTATACCTATTGCGATAATAAACATTGCTATCATATCCATAGTATCGCCCATAAATGTATTTCTCATTATTTAATACCCCGCCTTTATTACGTTTTTCAAATTATTTTCTGCTACAATCGAGCCTATGCCGTCATGTTCCTGTTTAGGTTTCTTTAAAGCAGGCGGTGCTTTCTTTGCCTGCCAGCTAAAAGGATTATTAGGCGTTTTAACATGCTTTTTAGGCTCATGGTAAGCATTTTGTACTAATTGTAATGGATTGGCTTTCCTACCGCAATTTTTATCATCAGCGTTATATTTGCAGTAGTAAGCTAAGTTCTCTTGATTAAGGTAGTTTTGTTGTTGGCTATAGCTGTTATTGTAATTTACTCTTAGATGTTCAACATCACGCATTGCGTACATATCAGCCTTGCCGTCTGTGAAGCTATTTTCTGCCGATTTATAGTAAGTTTTGAGTTTTGACCTAACTTCTTTTAAAATTGCTTGAGACTCATTAGGCTTTAATATCTGCCCATTGTCTACCTTATTATCAACGGTATTGACACGCTTATCAAAAGTAGCAGTTGCTATCACACAGAATATTGCTATACCGCTAAAGCCTGCTATGACTGCCGTGTTTAGTATTGTGGTTGCTTTGCTTGGTTGCTTAACGTAAGTATCTACGCTTGAATGAATTTGTTTTGACATTTTACTTTTACCTTTCCAGTGGTTTTTAATTAAAAAAAGTGACGCTGGAAACAATGAAGTAAAACATTGTGAATAATTAAATATTCCGTCACTTTCTTTTATAAGTATATCACGAAATATTAACAATCTCTACTTTTTAACGCTTCCAGACGTTTTAAATATATTAGCAAAAAGCTTAAAACATTGCAAGCGTTTGTTTTTCAAATACAACTAATTAGACTTCTCGCCTGTCAATTTATCAATCTGTTGTTCAGCGGTTGCAATATGCCTTTCCATTTCAGCAATGGTCTTTTTTTGTTCCTCGTTAGGATTATTATTGCTTTTGGCATTAATCCTATCGATTACAAATTTACATGATTGAATTACATTGTGAGATTTTACAATCGTGTCGATTACAAAATCGTTTAAATCGTTGTTATCAGTCATTTTTATATTTCCTTTGGTTTAGTGAGAAAAAATACACCACAATTGTGGTGCGAGTTAGATTTAACTACTCTTGTTGATCTTTAATATTTTCAAATAATCCACATTTATGTAAATTATCTTGGATAATACATACGCCCAAATAAGAAGTTCGGGCTTTTAAAGATATTAATTCTGCCTTTCTTTCTGTATATTCAGGATTAAAATACGATTCTCTATATAATCCAATTACATTATCTGATAAATTGATTATGCATGAATAATTAATATCAGATAAGATTGGTCTTTTATAACCTCTTTTCTGCACTTCAGAATTAGTAGTTGCAGTTATTATTACAGGGCATTTTAAGATTTTAGCTAAATATTTTATTTCGCAATAAAATTTAGCGATTTGTTCTTCTCGACTTAAATTATCATTTTTAAAATCAATATAATCACTACTATCAATAAAAATACAATCTATTTTATTGATATTTTTAATTTTTTCCTCTATATCATTAGAATTAATTTTTATATCATCAATAATATAAAAAATTTTCTCAGAAATCGTGTTTATTGACTTTGATATATCTACCCATTCTGGATGGTCAATATTCCCAGTAGATAATCTCATGTGATTTATTCCAGATGCATTAGATATAATTCTATTAATCAAGGAGCTAGCATTAATTTCCCCTGATACATATACTATTGACAAATTTTGATAAAAAGACATGTTTGTAGCTATATTTATAGCTAAAGCTGTTTTTCCAATGCCAGTTTCGCCAATTATTGTAGTTATCTCACCCTCTTTAAATCCTCCATTAATTATATCTAAATGAGTAAAACCGCTTGAGATTTTTGGAATAGTATTATCATTATCAATTTTATTAATAAAATTAATTATATTTTCTTTGGAATCCATATTATCCTTTAATAATAAGGGTGTGGGGGTTGTATTAACCCTAAAGGAGGTTACCCCACATTGATTTTTTAATTCACATACAACTATGAATAAGACTATTTTATAGATAAGTTTATATGTTGGCTATTGGTATTTATGCCTAGTTTTTTTAGGTATGCAAAGTAGTTTTTTTAGGTATGCAAAGTAGTTTTTTTAGGTATGCAAAGTAGTTTTTTTAGGTATGCAAAGTAGTTTTTTTAGGTATGCAAGAGTGCAAAAAACCTAGTAAAATCAAGGCTTGCCAGCCTAGACAATATAGAGAATATAGAGAATATATATAATATAGACAAACAAACAAGTTAAACAAAATCTCGATTAATTGAACATACAGGCGACCAATAAACATGTTTTTGTTTGTTTGTTTTTAGGTAAAAAGAATTTAAGAAGATGATTAAAAGGCACTTGATTTTTAATTAATCATTAGTTACAATTAGACATGCATTAAGCAATGTTTGTTTCTAGTTAAAGAAAAAGCCCATTTTAGAGATGGGCTTACAAGGAACAAGCAAGCTGTGCAACAAAGCCTTTAACCAATCCTGCACAGCAAGGAAAATTATAAATGCATAAGCAAGAAAAATCAATAGGGTATAAATACCAATTTACAAAAGAATGTAGCCAAATAGTTACATCAATCAAAAATCGATTTACAAAAACAAAGATTAAGAATAAATTAAAAGCTATTAATTTAACTAGCCTACAAGGGGTTAGATATGTATAGTTCTACAGTTTTTCAAAAATCTAATTTTCTTATTAATTTAAAAAATCAACACACAACTCTTGAACAAAAGTTCATTAATAATACGTTATACCATGTTTACAATATGGAAAATGCTTTAATTAATGCAGTTTATAGCAAAGAATTTATTAATATTTTGGGTAGCTATAAATCAACCCAACTAAAAGCTTATAAAATCTTTGACGGCATAATGAAAAAGCCTATGCATTTTATTGAGCCGACTGATGAAGAGTTTAACATAGTACATATGTTCGCTAGTACAAAGCTAAGTAAACAAGAAAAATTAATATATTTTCAATTATCAGAAGAATATAAAAAGTATTGTTTTATCAAGAACAAAAGTGATGATGAATTAATTAAACTTGGATTTACCAATTTGGACATTGAAAGTATAAATAATCTAAGTGGGAAGCACGCAATCAAAGGTTATGAGATATTTAAGTCTGAATGTTTTGCAAGTAAAAAAATAGAAATTTGCCCAAAAGAACTGTATCAAAAATTAGGAATTGAAAGCAATTTTTATGATAGCTACTTTCAATTTAAGGCAAAATTATTAAAGCCAATGATAGAGCAAATAAATGACGTTTGCAAAGATTTTAAATTACTAAAATATGAGCCTATTAAAAATTTTGCTGGTAAAATCGTTAAAATAGAGCTTATTTGCCAAAAAATAGAGCCAAAAGAAACTACAATCTTTGCACCTAGTCAAGAAATAAAGCCAATAGCAACCCCAACACCTAATCCAGTTGAGGCAGGAATCAACTTACCTAGCCCAGTTGCTTATATGATTAATTTAGGCGGTAAAAAAGCGGAATTAATGAGTTTTTGGAATGATGATAAACAGGCTTATTTAACAGCATATAACGCCGTTAAATCATATAAAAAACCTGATCCATTAGTAAATCCAATAGGCTATTTTAAAAACTCTTACAACAACATTATTCAATCAAAAGAGATTATAGTTGAAGAGGCTAAACCACAAGACCCAAAAGCCTCTTTTATATATCAAAACGATAAATATGCTGGAATACACAAAAATAATTGTGAAAATTCTTTAGGGCAAAAATACCAAACAGCCCAAGAATATAGTGAGTCTACTAAGCCAACAGAGGAAGATAAGGCTAATTTTGAGAGTCTAAAAGAGCAAGTAAAAAATAGATGGGAGGTATTGGCAGAAAATGAAAAAATTGATGTTTTAAATTCACTAGCTAAAGGTGAGAATATGCCTAAAAGTATAATTACTTTGGCTAAACAGGCAATTGAACATAAAAAATTAGATTTTAATTATTTAAGTTCCAATGTACAATTTTTTGGATTTTTCAGCAATAGAGTAAATGTAAAAACAGATAAATTGAAAGAGGTTTGTACAAATTCCTTACTCCAAATCCCCAATAAAACCCCCGCGAAGCCCCTGCTTGAACTAATAGAGGGCGGATTAAGGGATTTGAACTGTGGTACTTGGACGGGGGAATTGGCTTTATGAACACCTATCATCAAAATTTAGTTAAAAAAATGGGTTTACTAAGCAAAATATTACTAATTTATTTATATAGCCACGGCTTAAAAAGAAATATTTTATTTTTCAATGCCGTAAGTTTTCAAAAGTTTTGTTATGAGCTAGGCATGACAAAGATTGGATTTCCAAAAATTGAAAACTCTTTAAAAGAATGTAAAAATTTATTAAAGGGGTTTGCATGAGTCAAATAGAGCTATGCAAGTATTTCATAGAACACTGCACGCTTGATTTGCCGAGAGAGCAGGTTAGACTATATTTAAAACAGTTAGAGGCAGAAAATGGATAATAAATTTATGGATAAAGTAGCTAAGGAGCTTGAGTATTTACTCCCTATTCCAAAAAAGCCTTTACAACAGCCTAAAAATCCTTGTCAGCAGTGTCAAAAAATGAAAGAGGGTAAACCATGCCAACAACAGAGCTAACTAAAAGTGAGAAATGGGATTTTTTAAAAAGTAGAGGCTGGTATCAGTATTATAACGATGAATATTGGTGCAATGAAAAAATGAAAAATCACAATAACTTTAAAGGCTTACAGGGGTTTTCTCCTGAGGACTGTGGTAAATCAACTGATGAAGCATACAATTATGAGGTTAAAGAATGCCAACAGCCCACGAACTAAGAACAGAATACGTCTTTAACAAGGTTCGTATAAAAGAGTGTCAAGGCTTCTCAAAAGATGAAGCTAGAAACCTAGATGAGCGAAATTTTAGCATTCTAAAAGAGTTGGAAGTTATAAAACAAGAGGAAATGTCATAACTAAAAGTTAGTATATTAAACCAGCCAAGTTTAATTTTTTAACAATCTAAGACTTGAAATTTTATAGGGTAGCTTGGCTGGTTTTATGTATTGAGATTTAGTATAATTTAAGAGCATATTATTTAGTTAAAAAATGACTGCTAGGAATAGACTAGCACCTAGAATTAAAACGGTTTTCTTTCTCCCTTAAGTTGTTAGCCGTTTTTATTGTGGGTTTTTATAAATATTACTATTTTTATGGAGTAGCCCACTTTAATTATAAAAAGAAAGCGAGTAAATATGAGTGAAGTTGAACAGGTAGAAACACCGCAAGAATGGATAGAGGCTAGAAAAGTTATAGCCCTTAAATTAGAAAGCATAAGGGAGTATATCCAATTAGCAATTGAAGATGTTAAAGAATATCATAAACTAGATAAAAATTGGTATGTTGGCTTAGAGGATAGTTTAAACCATGCAAGACGCGTCACTTCACAATATCAAAATTATGACTATGATAAGAGGTCATACGCAATTTATGATGAAGAAACCTATAAACAAGATATTGAAGAAGAAAAAGAGGAATGTACTGAAACAAAAGCACAAGAAGCTTTAGGACATCAGAGAACACAAGATGATATTAAACGTGCTAGTTAATGCTTACCAAATAATACATGACTAACTACGCCAAAAAGGTAGACGCTAATCAAGCCTCAATTGTTAAAGTATTTAGACAAATGGGGTTTAGTGTCCAACACCTACATACTCAAGCATCAGGGTGTCCAGATTTAATGATTGGTAAGGCTGGCGTAAATTACTTGGTAGAGATAAAAGACGGTTCTAAACCGCCCAGCAAGTCAAAGTTAAACGAGCTACAAGAGAAATGGTTTAAGGAATGGAACGGGCAGGCTATAGTGATAAAATCGATTGATGACGCGGTTAATTTTTGCAACCAGTTAAGTAAGTAAGTTTTTATAGGATAAATTTATGCCAAGTTATATGATGTCAGGTGCATTACCAGTAACACAAGATTATAAATACACTCCATATATTCCAAAAGACTGTGTTTATGACAAACCTAAACCAGTTAGACTGTTTGAAAGGCAGAAAACAAGCTATAAATCTTTAATAGCTTTCAAAAAGAATAATATGGATTTATTGCAAAGTAATGATGATTTGGCTTTACAGTATGCATTAGTGGCTAGTTGCTATACTTACGTGCATGAGCGTAATTTTAGCCTAGCTGAATCAGATAAAAAAGACTTAATTGATAGATTTATAAAGCATAGAAATAAATTTAATGGGTTTTTTAAAATAACCAAGTTTAGGGTTTGAAGCGGTGACAAAATGTGACCGTTTGAATTGAAGTGTCCGCAAAAAGCGGACTGTTGGTTATTTAGATTTTAATAATTCATCGATTTTAGGCTTAACATAATGATAAATAAAACTATCCTGATTATCTAAGTGCATACTATCGTAATCATCGCCGTATTCATCTTGTAGAAATCCATCTAATTTTTTTACTTTTTTATCCGTTTCTATTTTTAAACTTTGCAACTTTACAATGCTTAATTTTGATAATTGTTTTTGTAAAATATCTGTGCATAGTTGCGGATTTGTTTCTAGTAGTTTGTTAATTTTCATTTTATTTCTCCATGTTCGTTTAGTAATTTTAGGGCTTTTTTTACCCAAATAGTTTTATTTGATATTTTACTCAACATCAAAATTAGTTCGGGTTCTTTTATATGTACTAAAAGAGTTTTAATTTCTCCATTTTTTCTTAATTTATCATAAAATTTTTTAGAACTTAAAGCTCTAAGATTTTTGCTATGTTCTGTTTTTGCATTAGGCATATTATGCTCCATATTGTGCTAAAAATTTTACAACTAATCTTTTATTGATTAAATAATTTTTCTTAAAAATTAAAGGCTTAGTGGTATTTATGTTTGAATTTAAATTTCCTTGTAAAAATCCAGTATTTATATATTCTGTTACTTGAAATTTATTTTCGCACGATGAATTATGCCAATGATTGCTTACTCTAATATTTTTCAAATAAATAGATGTTTTAGATTTATTTATTGATATAGGCTTATTTAAAATTTTAGTAAGTTTAATTTGTTTATTAATATTACTCTCTTTTATTGTGCAAGGGATTGTTAAAAACGACTTTTGCAAACTTGAGGTAATTTTACATAATTCATTATTTTTGCTATTAAATTCTTTTACTATTTTTTTTCTGCCGTCAAAGTTTAATTTTTCTGCTTGAATTCTTAATGAATGAACTATTTTTTTTATTTCAAAATATTTTACTGTATTCATTTTGTCCGCCTTTTTTGTTTGTTTCTATATTTAAATTATATTACTATATTCACAGTAATACAAGTAATATCTTAAATTAATCCAAAAATAAATTAAAAGCTATATTCCATAAGGGTTTGCTAAGGGATAATAACCTATTAATTGTGCGGTTATAAGCTTATCGAACTTATCGAATAACTAGAATAGTTCAATCGGTGACAAATTGTCACTGGTTGAAATTGTGAACTATGCGTTTTGTGCATAATTCAAGATGTAATTTAAAAATACAACAATTTATTTATTTAAATAGAACTTTATTAATAGCTAATTTAAACTTTAAGTACTATAACTATTGGGATAAACTATGTCATTAACTACATCTTTACCATTTGCAATATTTAACGGCGTTCCTGTAATTAGAATTAAAGAGACCCTTTGGAAAGTTAAAACCGCTTTTACGGGTGCGACAGTAGGCGATATTGTATTTAAATGTGATTTTGAAAGCTTTTTTAATACATCAGACGGCGGAACTGAAATAAAACCTTACTATACATATTACTGGAATGTTAATACTAAACAAGAACTTGCAGATAATGCTGTAGATTTGGCTAATTTAACATTTATTCAAGATACAACCGCAGGGGCAGGTTCTAGCGTTGTTACTAATGTAACACTAAACAATGCTACTGTTGCAGGAAATACTACAGCTAATTATAGTAATGTTAAAAGTGCTATTGTTGCAGGAACTGGCAATCTTTTAAATCCTTTATTGCCTAGTACTGTAAATATAAACGGGGCTACATTTCCAACTAATGTGCCTATAATTGTACCTATTCCTAGCGGTTCAAAATTAACTAATAATCTTGTAATTAATCCTGTAAATATAGCCGTATCAGTTTTGTATACAACTTAAGTACAAAATTATTACAAATAAATTCATATGATTGTTGCATTTTATGAATTTATTTCATATAATTATTTTATAATATATATGAAAGGGTGTAACGTGGCGAAAACTAAGGCTAAACCAAAAGTTGAAGCTACGAACGAGCCTAAAAATAAAGGTGGCAGACCTACAAAATATACTAAAGATGTTGGTGATGAAATTTGTGCAAGATTAATAGCCGATGAAACTTTAAGAAGTATCTGCCAAGATGAACATATGCCAGCTAGAGGAAATATTTTTGTTTGGTTAGCCAGTTCTAATGAGATATACAAAGGCTTTCAAGACCAATACGCTCGAGCTATGGAAATTCGCCTAGATTTAATGGAGCATGATTTACTTGATATTGCAGATGATAGTAGGCTCGATACATTAACTAAAGAGGGTAAAAACGGCGAGCTTTATGAAGTAGCAAATGGTGAGTGGGTGGGTAGGGCTAGGCTGATGGTTGATACCCGCAAATGGATTTTATCTAAACGTCGAGCTAAAAAATATGGCGATAAAGCAGGTGAAGAAGAAAACAAAGGCAACAAGCCAATAAATATTAATATTTACAAAGGCGATAATCCAGATGTTGAGGTTAATAACGAATAAATGAACCTACCGCATAATTGGCGACCTAGACATTATCAAAAGCCGTCATGGAACTATTTAAACAGCAAGCGGTATGATATACATTGTGAGTTAGTACACCCTAGACAGCATGGCAAAGATGATATATTACTAAATTTTGAGGTGTGTTATGCAGTACAACATCAAGGTAGTTATTTACATTTACTACCACAGCATAACCAAGTACGCAAAGCAATATGGAGTATGATAAATCCATTTACTGGTAAGCGTAGAATAGACGAACGTATACCGCATGAGATACGTAAAAAAACTCTAGAAACTGAAATGAAAATAATACTGTTTAATGATAGCAGTATACAGTTTAGCGGTTCAGACAATTACGATGCATTGGTAGGTGGTTCGTATAATGGCGTAGGTTGGTCGGAGTGGGCTTTAAGCAACCCTAACTCTAGTAGTTATTTAGAGCCGATATTGGATATGAACGGCGGGTATCGTGTGTATGTTACCACTCCACGTGGTCGCAATCATGCATATACCAGCTTACAACTAGCCAAAGAAAGTAAGGGCAGTTTTGGCGAAGTACTAAGTGCTTATGACTGCGGAGTTTACAGCCATGAAAAGCTAGAAACGATAAAGCAAAGATATATAGCTAGTTATGGTTATGAATATGGTACGGCTAGATTTGAACAAGAATATTTATGTTCATTCGATGCTGCGAATTTAGGTGCAATTTTAGCTAGAGATTTAACAATAGCAGAACGTGAGGGGCGTGTAGCTGATGATGTAATTTATCAAAGACAACACGGTTCTATAATAGTTAGTAGTGATTTAGGGCATAGAGATGCTAGCACATGGTGGTTTTGGCAGGTTTATAGAGATAGTTCGGGGCAAGCAAGGCGTAAAGTAATAGACTGCTTAGACGGCTGGGGTATTAAAGCCCATGAGTGGTGCGACAAGATACAGTTAATATTAGATAAGTACAGTAATGATTTAGGTTGTATTTGGCTACCTCATGACGGCAAGGCTGAAACTGCTAGTGCTGAAAATACTTGGCAAGAAACTTTTGCACGTAAATTTGGTTGGTCTAAAGTAAAGATTGTACCAAAGACTAGTATATTTGATAGGGTAAATTGTGCTAGAACTACAGTTAGTACAGTTGAATTTAATAAAACTAACTGCAAAAAAGGTTTAGACGGCTTAACTTCTTGGAGCTATGATTATGATGATGAAAAGAAAGACTTTAGCGATAAACCTAGACATGATTGGGCTAGTCATTACGGCGACGGATTTAGTTATGGTTGCCAAGTAATGAGGGCTGATAATAGTATATTAATACCGAGTGGCAATGAAGTATCAAGCTATAATCAAATGACGTACAACGACTTAAAAAATAGTTATAATAATGAATACAATTATGGCAATAACCGCAGAATATGATTAAAAATAAAGACAAAAAAGATAAAATCGTTAGTCGTTGGCTTACAGAAATTGAGGCCTACGAGAACGAATATTCTGCATGGGTTTCACGTTGTAAAGACATTAATAAAATCTATAAATCACAATATTACGATAATTTAAGTGGTAATAACAGACCTAAAAATATACCAAATGAAGTAAATATATTTTGGGCTAATATTCAAACAATGATACCTGAAATTTATGCTAAATTACCAACACCGCAAATAGAGCGTAGATTTAAAGATAGCGATGCAGTAGCTAGAGTAGCAAGCGAAGTATTAGAAAACTGTTGTAACTTTATTTTAGACTGTAGCAATGCTAATGAAGCGTTTGATATGTGTAATTTAGACGGCTTATTGTACGCTAGAGCTACTTTATGGGCTAGGTATGATGCTGATTTTAAAGGTACAGGCTATAAAGAAAAGAATGAGGACGGCGAGGACGAAGAGGTTGAGGAACTAGACAACGAGTATGTAGAGTTAGATTATGTTAATTACTGTGACTTTGGGCATAATGTAGCCAGCACGTGGGAAGAAGTACACGCAGTTTGGCGTAAGCTTTATTTATCACGCGGGGATATAATCCAGCGTTTTGGCAAAGAAGTAGCCAAAGACATTAAAATGGACGCTTATTCCAGTGCTAAAAATGGTTCTGTATTAAAAAAACAAGATGATAAATGCGACAGGGTTTGCGTCTATGAAGTTTGGGATAAGTACAAAAAGCGTGTAATTTGGCTTACTAAAACACACGATAAACCATTAGACATTAAAGATGATTACTTAAATTTAAAAGACTTTTTCCCTTGTCCTAGACCTTTGTACGTAACCAAAACAAATGACTGTTTAATTCCTGTGCCTGATTATGTAATTTATCAAGACCAGCTAACAACACTTAATCGCTTAAATCAACGTATAAATATGATCACCGAAGCTGTTAAAGTGGTAGGCTTTTATAATTCTGAAATCCCTGCTTTAGCTAATGCCTTAAGAAGTTCAACTGATAACACAATGATAGCGGTTAATGCTTGGGGAATATATGCAGAAAAAGGCGGAGCTAAGGGTAATGTTGAATGGTTACCAATACAAGAAATAGCAGGCGTACTCGAAAATCTATACCAAGCGTTTGAGCGTCAAAAACAAATAATCTATGAATTAACGGGCATAAGCGATTTATTAAGAGGTCAAACAGACCCTAGCGAAACAGCAACAGGGCTTACAGAAAAACGAGAGAGTGCCAAGCAAAGGTTTGTTAGTAGGCGTAATAAATTCTCTCAATTCTTACGTAATGCTATAAATATTATTGTAGAAATCGTAGCTGAAAAGTTTGACACTGATACGCTGAAAAAGATGTCAAATGTTAAGTTATTTGATACTGAAAAAGAAAAACAGCAAGCAGAACAGCAGATGCAACAGGGTTTGCAAATTGATGAAGATATGCAGGATATGCTACTTAACCCAACATGGGAAGAGGTGGCTAAATTCCTTAAAAATGATGACTTAGTAAACTTTAGAATAGATATTGAAACAGATAGCACAATTAGAGCCGATGAACAACAAGAAAAAGCTAGCAGATTAGAAATGCTTACAAGTGTAGGCGGTTTCTTGCAACAAGCAATGCCAGCTATTCAACAATCCCCACAATTAGCACCAGTCTTAGGCGAAATGCTATTGTATGGATTACGGGCATTTAGGGCTGGTAAAGGTATTGAAGCTGAAATGGTGGCTTTAGTAGATAATGCTAGAAAAATGGCATTACAACCACAAGAGCCTCCGCCTAATCCTGAAATGATGAAAGTTGAGGCAGAACAACAGGCTAAACAAGCACAATTACAGCTAGAACAGCAAAGATTACAGTTTGAAGCACAAACACAACAACAACAATTCCAGTTAGAAATGGCTAAATTAGAGTTAGAAAAAGCTAAGTTGGCACAAATTCCACAGGTTAAACAAATGGAATTAGAACATAATGTTTACATGGATAATTTACAGTCTCAAAGAGAAACACAAGATAAAGCATTGCAGGCACAACTAGACCAGCAAACAACTTTAAATGAACAACAACAACAAAGTTTAGATACTTTAAGAACGGCACAAATTGAGTTAGAAAAAGATATTCAATTAAAGCAGTTAGATATTCAAATGGATAGAGAAAATCAAGATTTAGAATTATATAAAATAGATAAGCAGGAAGATACTAAAAAACAACTAGCATTACTAAGTGCTAATACTAGTATTGAACAGGCTAAACAGTCTAATAAGAATAAAGGTAAAAATAATGCAATGCGATAAATGTTTTTCTTTATATACACAACAAACTGGTTGTTTAAGTTGTTTTAATAAAGATAATCCTTTTTATAATCCTAAATATGCACATAAAGGATTATATACGGGCTTAATGAGTAGTAGGGATATGATAGTTGAGGCAGACTATAGCGAAAAACAATTTGCCCGTGATGTAGACAAAAGACTAGACAAATCAGTTGAGGGATTTAAAAAAATATTAGGGACTGTAATAAGTCAAAAAGGATACTAAGATGAGTATAGAAAACGAAAACCAAGCATTGCCTAATGATACTACACAAGATGTAGATAATGAAGCGACCAGCCCAAGTTTTGTTGAGATTTTAAAGCAAAAAGCCGATGAAACGGCTAACGATGACACGACAGCAGATAATACACTAGATGCGACGGCGGATAGTAAAACTGCAACTACTGATAATGCACAGGGTAAAACTCCCGATGTACCTCAAACTGCGGATAATGAAACTCAAGCACCAGCAGGACAAGCTGATAACACTGTACCAACAGAAAAAATCAGTTCTCCGCATGCTTGGAATGCGGATTTAAAGCAGGTATGGGATAAAATCCCGATTGAGGCACAAAAAGCTATATCAGAACGTGAAAAACAAATGGTTGATAAACTAAATTCAACCAGTGAAGAAGTTGGGTTTGCAAGAGAAATCAAGCAAACATTACAGCCTTATGATGATGTAATTCATGGCTTAAATTCAACGCCTAAAGAGGTTGTAAGCACATTATTACCAGTAGCGAAAGTTTTATATACTGGCTCAACTCTTGATAAATTACAGTTGATTAATCAAATAGCACAACAGCATAATATACCGTTGCAAATGCTATTTCAACAAGATAATCAAGAGGCATTAAATCAATTACAAATGCAACATTTACAGCATCAAAATAATTTAATGCAACAAAGTAACCAGCAAATAAAGCAACAACAGCAAGGCTACCAACAAGAGTTAAATAAAAATCAATTACTATCTGTTATAGACCAATTTAGAGCAGATAAACCTGATTTTGATACTCTTAGGGGCGATATGTCTAAGCTAGTTATTGGTATAACCGCTGAAAATCCAAATATAGGCGAGCTAGAAGCTCTACAGCAGGCTTATGAACAGGCTAAATGGCTTAATCCACAGGCTAGACAACAACAAATAGATAAAGAATATGAGCAAAAAGAGAAGCAAAGAATTGAGGCAGTTAAACAAAAAACAGCCGATAAGAAAAATGCTACTCTTAGTTTAAAAAATAGTGGTGGGCAAAATGCACCCTCAAATATCAAAGGTAAATCTTTTGAGGACATAATGAGAGAAAAAGCCCAAGCATACAACAAAAGAATTTAAAGGATAATAAAATATGCCAAGTCCAAATCCAGGCGTGAGTGAAATCACAACCAGTGCGTTGTATGATTACTCGTCAACAATTTATGACAATATGTCAAACAACGTTCCATTTTTCCAGTTTCTAAAAGAAAAGGGAAATATGGAATTAATCGACGGCGGAGAATTTATACGTCGAAATATTGAATACGCAGAAAATGCAGGCGGACAATTCTATAGTGGTTATGAGCTACTTAATCCAGTTCGTAGCGATGTGTTTACTGCCGTTGATTACGAATGGAAAGAATACGCTATCCCTATCATGATGAGCGCTTTAGAAAAATTGCAAAATGCAGGTGATAGCCGCATCTTTGAATTAGCAGGGGGTAGAATGAAAAATGCAGAAAAAACTATTGCCAACCGTTTTGGTGCAGCGGTTTTTTTAGATGGCACACAAGACGGTGGACGTTCATTTATTGGTTTAGGCGGTTTAGTTCCTAATAATCCTAATAGCGGTATTGTTGGCGGTATTGACAGCTCACAATGGGCGTTTTGGCGTAATCTTGGCATTAGTGCTACTGCCTTTTTTGGTGCTGCTAAATCGGCTACAAATATAGGCCAATACTTTGACTATATGATTACTAATACAACACGTGGCGGTGATGGTATAGATTTAATTGTTGCTGGTGCGAATGATTATGCTAAGTTACAACAATATTTATGGACTAACACTCGCTTTATGCCTGAAAGTAGCAATAAAGTAAACGGCGGTATTAGAACTATTGAATATCAAGGCATTAGAGTAATGAACGGTGGCGGTGTGGGTTCAACAATGGATCCTGATACTAGCTATTTCTTAAATTTAGACTATATTAAATTTATTACAGCAAGTAGCCGTAACTTCAAGCCAATGGAAGGTGAAAGATATTCAAATAACCAAAATGCTTGGGTTAAATATTTAGACTGGGCAGGTGCTATGATTACAACTAACAGACGCTTACAGGGCGTTCTTTACGCTTAAGGGGGCAATATGGGAATACAAGAAGGAATTTTAGGCACTTTAGCCACAAATGGAGCTGATGATAATCCGCCCTACGGAACGGTAAACTGTGATAATCAAATTATTGCTTATACCAATGAGACATTAAAGGGCGGAGAAGCTATTTATGTTCAAGCACCAAGCACGGATATAACAGGTCAAACTATATCAAGCATTGCAGTAACCAGTAATGTTGCATTAGTAACAACCGCTGCACCGCATGGACTTTTAGCAGGCGGGCAAGTTAAATTAATAGGTCAAACACCTAGTACATTTAGCGGTCTTTATACAATCGCAACAGTACCAAGCACTACAACATTTACAATTCCATTAGTTGTAGCCAATAGCAGTGCTACAGTTGTTGGAACTTATACCGCTGCACCAATTACAGCAGGCCAAGTAATTGAAAATGATTACAGTGTTGTAAGCGGTGTATTTACTAAACGTGCTAGAGTTTGGGACGGTACTGTTAATACTGGTAAAAATTTAGCAGTGGCGATACGTACAGTATGGGCTAGCCAATGGTTTTGGGGTAAAGTGCAGGGCTTAACAATTGTTCAAGCTACAGGAACTATTGCAGTTGGTGCGGTTTATTATAGCGGTATTGGTGCAGTTAGAAGCACAGTTACAGCAAGTAAACAGGTATTAGGTGCTGAATTTGTATATGCTGGGGTTATTAGTAACACAGCGGGATTTAATATAATTTTCTCTGAACCTACTAAACGCAATGCTAGTAATCAAATTACATTAGCAGTAGGTGCTGGTAGAACGTTAATGTATATTAATCGTCCAATTGCACAAGGTGCTATAACTTAAACGATAAGTGGTCTACTAGACCACTTTAACAAAGGAATAATAAATATGCAAAATCAAAATATGCAAAATCAAATACCAATAACACAATATAGATTTTCTGTAGGTGTAAAAGAAATTGGCAACGATGATAATAAAACTTTTGAAGATGTCGATATGGTACAAGTTATCACTTTAGGCGATAAAAATTATATGCCAGTTCATGAAGTAGACCATTACCGTAGCCTAATGAAAAGAATGTTAAATAATGAATTGATACCAGCTGAACAAGCAAAAATGTTTGAAGCTCAATATAAATTATTTAAAGAGGGTGCAGATTTTCAACATGAGGGGACTTCATTAGCTACAGTAGCGGTATTTAGCAAAGCTGATGTAATAAACTTAAACAATCAAAATATATTTACTGTAGAGCAGTTGTCTGGTGTTCCTGATAGTGCTATACATAGTTTAGGACGTGGCATTGCTATGTTAAAACAAAAAGCAATCACATATTTAGATAGTAAAACAGATGCTAATGCTATTAATAAAGTCATACAGCAAAATGAAATGTTAATCAATGAAAGAAATCACGATAAACAAGCACTGGCAGAAATGCAGGCACAAATACAGCAATTATTAGCACAGCAAAACGCACAAACTCAAGAAACTAAATCTAAAAGTAAATAATGACATTATTAACTGTAGTACAAAATGCATGCCTAAGTTTAGGAATAAATAAGCCTAATGAAGCAGTAACTAGCTATGATAAGCAAATATTAAAGCTCGTAGCTTATGCAAATAAGGGTGGTAAGGAAATAATACGCTATCCAGCTAAAGATGCGGGGTGGAGCTTTTTACGCAAGTCATTTAGTTTTAATAGTTATTTTTTACAAGTAACCGCTAGCACTACTTTAGGCAGTAATATTTTAACTTTAGCTGACACTACAGGTATTATAGTTGGATATGGCGTTACAGGCTTAAATATACCAGCCTATGCTATAGTTACAGCAGTTACGCCAACTACAGTGACATTGGGTAATATTCAAAATGCAACAGCTACAGGCAGTAGTACATATACTTTTAGTCAAATAAGTTATGATTTACCAGTTGATTATTCTAGTCTAATACCAAACACGTACTTTCCCTTAAATAATACGCAGTGGTATTCATGGCAGATTACACCAGCACAAGCACAATGGATAAAAGCACGTAATGGCTTATATGCTGGTTTTTCTAATAGATTTATGATACAAAGTAAATCAATTATTTTAGACCCATACCCGCAAAGCGTTAACCCATATAGTTTACTGTATCGCTCAAATGCTTATGTGATAGACGGCGAAAATCAGAATTATAAAACTGAATTTACTAAAGATGTAGATACTACTTTGATTGATGAAGAATTATTAACTGAAAGTCTTATTTGGCGGTTCAAAGCTGATAGAGGCTTACCTTATGATGAAGATTATAATATTTATGAAAATCATCTAAGCCAATTAGCAGGTGAGGACGGCGGAGGCGGACAAGATATTATTATGGGTAGTGATTATCTATTAAATGACTATTATGGTTTAAATATCGCTGAGGGTAGCTGGGGTTATTATGGTGGTTAGAAGCGGATATAAACCTATAAGCCCTAGACAAATAAATAGAAGCGGTAATTCTAGGAGTGCTAGTTTGCCAGTTCCAAATAAAGGCTTAAATAGTAGAGATAATATCGCTAATTTAAAACCTGAATATGCCTCTAAGTTAATTAATTGGTTTCCGACCACATCAGATTTAATGGTTAGAAACGGTTATAAAGAGTACAGTTTAGATATAACAGGTCAAGTAAATAGCTTAATGGGCTATAACGGACTTAGTAAAAAGATGTTTGCAGTAGCAGGGGATATAATTTATGATGCAACCGCTAGCGGAAGTGCTACAGTTAGCTATACACCAGTTGCTAGTGATAAATTTATATCTCAAAATATAACTACTAGCGGAGGTACTTTTTTAGTTGCAGTTAATGGCGTAGATGATTTATTACTTTATGACGGTACTACATGGACGCCAATAAACGGGGCTAGCACACCAGCTATAACAGGGGTTACAACTGCTAATTTAAGCTATGTAACTTTAGCTAAACGCCGTCTTTGGTTCGTAGAAAAATCTACTACCAAAGCATGGTATTTAGATGTAAATTCTATTGGCGGAGTTGCGAAAAGCTTGGATTTAGGGGCGTCTTTTATTAAAGGCGGATATTTAAAAGCTATTAGTTCATGGAGTATTACGGGCGGATTTGGCACTCAAGATTTAACCGTATTTCTAAGCACTGAGGGTGATATAGTAGTTTATCAAGGCGACGACCCTGATACAGCTAGCGATTGGAAAATAGCAGGAATATATAACTTAGGCTCGCCTATTGGACATATGCCGTTTTGCAGGCTTGGAACTGATTTATTAGTGCTTACACAACAAGGATTATCTGCACTTAGTCAAGGTCAATTCTTTGCAGATACTGCTAGGGCAAAAACTGCTTTAACTGATAATATAGCACCTGATATTAACCGAGATACTACAAGTTACGCATTAAATTATGGCTGGCAAACGATAGCATATCCTAATGAAAATATGTTACTTCTTAATATTCCCGTAGCAGTTGGACAGCAAAAACAGTATGTAATGAATACGATTACAGGGGCATGGGCTGAATTTAATCAGATATATGCAAATTGTTTTTTACTTTTTGATGAAGTCATGTATTTTGGGGGAGCTGGTAAAACATTTACATTTTGGCAAAACACTACAGATAATAGTGCAGTAATTAATGCAGAAGTCATTACATCATTTAATCAATTTGGAACGCCAGCAGAAAAAGCTTTTAAATTAGCTAGACTTACTTTAAGTACATATTCTACTAATCAAGTAAATGTAGGCATAGAATTAAATTATAAAATTACTAATCAATTAAGTACGCCAACTTTACCAAATACAGGCGATGGAATATGGGACGAGGCAACTTGGGATAGTAATGTATGGGCTGGCGAAGATTTTATTTCTGATTGGTTTGATATAGACGGCATGGGATTTGCAGGCGCTTTACATATAAAAGTAGCTTGCCGTGAGCCGTTTAGGTGGGCGAATACTCAATATATTTATCAAGTTGGGAATACTTTTTAATGTTGCAAATCATCTTTGGACAAGATTTAAGAGTAGGCACATGGGTTTTTGAAAAAACTGGCGGATTGTATACTAAAAAAGACAGTACAACAATTGGCTTAGAAAAAAATGGCGAGTTAGTAGCAGGTTTTGTTTATAATAATTATATTCCCAATCGTTCTATCGCCATGCATGTAGCTGGTAATTTATTTACCAAAAAATTTATAAAGGCAGGCTTTAGATACCCATTTAAGCAATTAAAAGTATTAAAAACCATAGCATTTATTGATAGTACAAATATTAAAAGTGTTAAATTTACATCAAAACTAGGTGCTATACATGAAGCTACGATTAAAGATGCGGGTAGGCATGGCGATTTGTTAATATACACAATGACACAAGAACAATTTAGATTTAAGGATTAACTAATGGGTAATTTATATAAAAAAGCTCAACAACCGCAAGGAATGAGCCAGCCTACACAGCCAATGTACCCTACTAATAGTAGTTCAAACTGGGCAGATAATCAATATGCACAGCAATTAGGAAAATATAATCAAGAATTACCACAGTGGCAAATGAAGCAGGATAGCATTAGACAGTTACAAACACAGCAACAACAAGCTATGCAACAAGCACAGAATATGCAGTTACAACAACAAGCTAATATGAATAGGCAAAGGAATGGAAGTACACAAATTCCACAAGTCGTGATTGATAGACGTATGGCTAATCCTAATCAATATACAAACAACTTGCAACAGTACCAAAATAGGCAACTACAACAAGCACAAAATACGCCATATACTCAATTTAGTCAAAATGGCTATAATCCTGTTTTGCGTACAACACCACAGCAAAGTAATGGCTTAAGCAATAGTTTATTAGCTGAACTTTTAAAGAAAAAAGGATAATATGGGTAAATCATCATCAGCGCCAGAAGCACCAGACCCATATATGGTACAAGATGCTAACTTTCAAGGGCAAGTAAAAGCAAGTAATTATAATGCTGCAAGCAGACCTAGTGTTTTTACTCCTTACGGTTCACAAACCTATGAGCAATATGGTTACGACCCTACAACAGGAGCGCCTCTTTATAATGAATTTATAGACTTATCGCCAACAGCTCAAAGAACTGTAGACCAAAATATACAAAATCAATATGATACTTCAGTTACTGCTAATAAATTTTTAAAGAATGCGGAAAGCAGTTTATCTAATCCAATAAATACCAGTGATTTAAATTATCAAACTAGTTTAAATACTGGTGGTAATGCTGAATTGTCTAAAAAAGCCCAAGACGCTATTTATGGTAAACAAACTGCACTATTAGACCCGCAATATCAGCAGAACCAAGATGCTTTAAATACAAGATTGGCTAATCAAGGTATAAATATAGGTAGTGAAGCTTATGATAGAGAAATGAATAATTTTGCTAGGCAGAAAGATTATGCATATGGTAATGCTAGAAATGACAGTATTTTAGGCGGTATTCAATATGAAAACCAATTATTTAACCAAAGCGGACAGGAACAACAAGCATATAACAATGCTATAAGTGCAGAATTAAACAAACGTTTTGCTGGCAATAATCAAGCCTTAAACCAATATACGGCACTTGCCAGCGGTTCACAGGTTCAGACACCACAATTTGCTAACCAACCTATACAAAATGTTCAACCAACAGATATGAGCCAATTATTCCAAAACCAATATAATAGCCAATTAGCGGGATATAACGCAGATGTTGCAGGTGGTAATTCTTTATTGGGCGGAGTATTTGGCTTAGGTTCGGCGGCTCTAGGTTCACCAGTGGGTACATTTGCTAAACTTTTTGGAGGTTAAATAATGGCAAAAAACACAGTAAGTTTTATAGACCCAACAGATGCTAATGCTTTACAGTTATTGCAGGATAGCCAAAAAGCACAGCGTAACCAAGAATTAGCTTTATTACTCAAAAAAAGGCAAATAGAGCAAGGTAATACTCTAGGTAACACGCAAATGGTTAGCGGTATAGCAATTCGCAATAGTCCATTAGCAGGTTTAGCTCAATTATTACAGACCTATAATGCGGATAAAAACTTAGAAAACGCAGATACTGCTTTAGCTAAACAACAATTAGCACAAGAGACCGCCGCCTATAATAGATTTGCACCAACGACAGAACAACCGCAGGCTATGCCAACACAACAGCCAATAGCTCAAGATACGGCAATTACTGCCCTAATTCCTGAACCACAAGTACAAAGTCAAGTAATGCCAGCTCAACAAGAACAAACAACACAAAGCTTTACGCCTCCGCCTACAGGATTAAAAAGCCCATTTAGTTTTGATGCCAATGTACCGCCTCCAAATTATGGCGGTCAGCCAATTAATATTGCTAATCAAAATGGGCAAATTTCTCAATTAAGCCAAATGCTTAAACCTCCTGTAAATGATGTTAGACCATTACCAATAGCAGAAAATCAACAGCAACAAATGCCAATGGCTCAAGGACAATCGCCTTTAGCTCAATTAATAGCTAATCCAAATGTTAATATACAAGCACCGCAACCACAAAGGCAAATTAACCCATACAATGCTTTAGGCTTAGACCAAAAAACAGCGTATGCATATAGTAAATTTGCACCCGATGCATTTTATAAAGCTAATTTAGAGGCTTTATCGCCTACTAATTTACAAAAAGAAAACCAATATTTAGGCATTCCAACTGAACAAGCAAGGCAGTTTTATATAGATAAAGCTAAAAAAGATAGTTATATTGCTCCAAATGAATTAAAAGGCGGAAGTTATTACGACAATCCAATGACTGGACAACGTGAATTTGTAGCACCTACACAATTTGATAATGATAAAACATACTTTAATCCAAATACTGGACAAACTTTTTATAATACTTCGCCCGCTAATAATCCTGAAATACAAGGAAAAATAGCAGGGGCTAGAAAGCAAGCAGAAGCAAGTATTGAAAATAGAAATAGCTTTATTGATACTATAGACCCAGCGACAGGGAATAAAAAATCTATTACTAAGGAACAAGCTTTAAATCAAGGCGGAATAGTTACAGGTTTAGGAGAGGCTAATACACAACTACAAAAAGATTATGCTAAACACTATGCGGATACTCAAAAAGACGCTTTTGAAGCCAGAAGAATTTTACCAAAAGTTATAGAAACCGCTAAACTAGCTTTGCAAACTCCAACAGGTCAAGGTACTGTAAGCCGTAATGAAATAGCAAATAAATTAGCAGTTTATGGAATAAAACTGCCAAATAAAGATTTATCTAAACAACAATTATTGCAAGCACGTTTAGCAACAAATTTAATAGACTATATGCAGAAAAGCGGAGGGGCAAGAGGATTCACAGAAACTGAAACTAAACAGGTTTTAAATAAAGCGATTGGCGATTTAGATACTAATCCAAGTGCGTTATTTAAACTTATTACTGATACAGCGGGCGAATTAATACAACGTGATAAATATGGCTCAAGTGTAAATGATAACTTTACTAAAAATAATGGATTTGGTAAGTATAACGAAGTCTTTAATCCTAAACAGGCTAATAAAAACGCTTTATTATTGAATGCTTTTAGTGGCGATAAAAGTTTAAGAAATGCTTTTTTCATGAGTTTAAGCCCTGAGGAAAGAAAACAACTACTTAATAAAGGCAAATAATGGACGAATTAGACGCTCAAACATTAGCAGAATTACAAGCGTTAGATAAAGAAATTATAGCTAAAGAGCAATTACAGACGCAAAAAGCACAGCAGGGAACGCCTATATTAGAAACTTTAGGGCGGATTGCTAAAGCACCAGCTAATATAGGCGCTGGATTATTTAAAGGTGGATTAGTAGACCCATTAATAGGCTTAAGTCAACTAGGTGCTGATAGTATAGACGCTTTAGCACAAACTAATTTAGCAGAACCTACTAATAAATTTGCTGATACAGTAAATAATTATTTTAAAAAATATACAGATACTCCCGAGGGGTTTGCTGGTCAAATAGGTGGCGGAATAGGCGGTGCTTTATTAGCACCTCAAGTCTTACCAGCTAAACTGGCAGGCGGAAGCAGTGCATTAGCTAATATCTTAAAAGGTGCAGGCATTGGAGCGGTACAAGGCTTAGCACAACCTATTTATGATAATGAAAATCATGCTAGTGCTAGGTTTACTAATTCAGCATTAGGAGCTGGTTTTGGTGGAGCTTTACCAGCAGTTGCAAAGACTTTAGGGGCTTTTGGAGTTGGTAAAAAAGCTAGTACAGCTAATGAAATTGCTAGAAACTCTAATATGCCAAATTCCGAACTAGCTAATTTGTTAAGGCAAAATCATACTTTAGTTGAGGGTAGTAAGCCAACAGTTACAGAAATTGTACCAACGCCTGCAAATATAGGGCAGTACAATAGACTTAAAAACAAAGGTGCAAATATTGATGAAACATTCCCTTTAGCAGTTAGGCAGTCTGATAATAATTTAGCTAGAGTTAATTCATTAAGAGGGCAGGCAGGAACTCCGCAGGAATTAGAAGCGTTAAGGCAATTTAGAGCCAATGAAGCACAAAATACCTATAGCCAATTAAAGCCCATACCTCTTACTGATGAGATTAAATATGCATTAGACCAGCCTTACACTCAATCAGAACTAGGATTAGCACAAAGAGATTTTAACGCTAATATCAATCCGCTAGATAGGGTAAATGCCGTACAAGATAATAAATTAAATCCGCAGGCAGTTAGGCTTATTTCTACAGGATTAAATTCAAAAACCAACCCTAATTTAAATATTACACCAGATGAAGCACGTATTTTTGGCAAAGAAGCTAATTTATTTGATACTACAATTGATGATTTAGACCCAGCATATAAAGAGGCTAAGGCACAATATAGAGCAAATAGCCAACCCATAACAGACGCAGAAACGGCATACCAATTATTAGGGCATAAAAAGAATAATGACGGCACTATAAATTATGAGATTGATAAAAAAACTTTAGATTTACAAGGCAATCCTCAGTTAACATTTAGTGGTTATACTAGCGATTTATCACGCCTATTAAATGAAAAATATCCGCCTAGTCAAAGTGCTTTAGAGGATACTTTTAATCCTATACAAAAAGATTTGCAAAGAGAAACGCCATTATTTAAAAGTACAGGTTCAGCAGGTAGTCAAACCAATGCTAATGAGCAAAACGCTAATGTAGGAGAATTGGCAGGCGGTAAAATTGGATTATTAAGTAGATTAATAGGTAAGTTAGGCGGAGATGCAAAAGCTAAACAATCAATTAATTACTTACTAGATAAAGACGCTTTAGCTAATCAATTATCATCAGGCGGACAAAGAGCATACGATACTTTAGGGGCTAGTCAGCCATTTATGGGCAGTCAATTATCCCAAGCATTAATAAATTATATGAATGCCGACCAATTAGACCCTATAGAAGTAGAAGCACCTAAAAACTTAACCAAAGAAGAATTACAATTCATTCAAAACCAAAGGTAGATTATGAGCGACCCAGTATTCAATAAACCAATTCCGCAAGGAATAGAAAGCACAGTAGGTTACTATCTTGTGACTACTGCTTTTACAGGCGGAGTTTTAAACGATGTTTTAGAGAAAAAAATAGCAGTAGATTTGAGTAAATCAAGTCAAACTGAAAGCAAAGCAACATTACTTGGCGTATATTACGTTAATTTAACGCAAGGTACATTACTTCAAGATAGCGAAGTATTAGCGGGTAATATTACATATATTGGAGGCAGTGCAAGCGGAGGCGGAAGTAGTGGAACTGCCCAATTTGTAAGGATTACGGACGGAACTAATAATTTAGGGTTGGGTAGTACAGCTGTAGGTACAGCACCAAGCAATACAATTCTTGGTGGAACTGTTTATAATTCAGGAACTCAAACCTTAACTAATGGGCAAACTATAGCGGTTCAATGCGATGTCAACGGCAAAGCATTAGTAAGTATTCAAAAAAGTATATTCCCAGTTACCCAGCATCAAAGTTTAGCTTTAACTAATACAGCGGTTTCAGTAAAAGCAACTAGCGGTCAACTTTTTGGCTTTAACTTTGTAAACCAATCAGCAACGGTTGCATATGTTAAATTTTATAATATAGTAAGTGGAAGCGTAACAGTTGGTACAAGTGCAGTAGCAAAAAAAGTCATAGTACCAGCTACAGGCAGTCTTTTTATACCAGTACAAATAATGATACAGCATAATTTTACAACAGCTATTAGTATGGCGGCGACACTAAATTATATTGATACTGATAATACAGCACCAACAAATACAATTTATGCAGATGTTTATTACAATTAAAGGAATATATGAAATTTATTAGATATTTATTATTAACATTATTAGCAGTAACCAGCATTGCAAATAGTGCTAGAGACGGCAACGGCAATTATAATTTACCAGCGGGCAACCCTGTTCAAAGTGGAACTACAATTAGCAGTTCATGGGCTAATGGTACATTAAGCGATGTAGCTAGTGCCTTAACTGGTAGCATCTCAAGAGATGGACAAAGTCCCGCTACTGGTAATTTGGCTATGGGTGGATATGTACTTAAAAACTTAGGTAATGGTACATTAAGAAATCATAGTGTTAATGTAGGTCAAATACAAGATAGTTCATTAACATTATTAACTAGTGTAAGCGGGGTTGATACTATAACGGCTAGTTTGGCTAATTTAACAGCTTATGCAAATGGGCAATTATTTTCATTTAAAGCAGTTGGGGCAAATACTGGTGCAGTTACCATTAATATAAATGGTATTGGTGCAAAATCCGTGCTAAATAATGGCTTAGCTTTAACAGCTGGTACATTTCAAAACGGTAGATTTTATCAAATAATTTATGACGGTACGCAGTTTAATTTATCAGGCGGGGCAGGCGGATTATCAAAAAATGGCGATACAGGAGCAGGTGCATATACTTTTGATACTACAACAGCAAGCGGAATAATGCCGTTTAGAGTTACAAATTCAAGTATATTTACAAATTTAGACCCATATAGGAGTAGTAGTTTTTCTGTTCTTTCTACAGGATTAAATAATAATCAGCCAATAGGATATTTAGAAACTAATGTAAATACAACAAGCTTAGGTAATCATTCATTAGTTATAAAAAATGTCGCCGCACCTGTAGGCGGAGCATCTGATTTTATTAGTCAAGGCGTGGAATTATTAGCAACTAATTTAAATACTGGTACAGCTAATGCCCTTTCAAATGGTAAAGCTAAAATTGAGATAGTAAGCGGAAATAATAGCTTAACTAATGATAATAGAGATGGGCAATTACGCTTAATGTCAAGAAAGCTAGATAATAGCGGATTTGAACCAAATGTAGAAATTAATGCGTTAAGTGCGGAGGGTTTGGTTAGCTTTAAAGGGAATGCTATCGAGCAAGACCCAGCAAGCGGTAATGCCGACCACTATTTAAGAACAAGTAATAATGATTGGCACATTCAAGCAAATGCTACCAGCAATAGATTTCAAGTTAGAGATGCCAGCAATGGCGATGTTACAGCTTGGGATATATCAGCGAATGATGACGGCTTAATGTCTATTTATCAGCGTTCAGATTTAAGTATTGGGCGTTTACGTTTTGGTAATAGTTCGCCAAGTAAGATTTTAAGTGTAGGGGCAGGAAATACATATAACTTTGCAGGCGACACAAATGTTAGTCTAACCACTCAAGGTGGTAAATATGTTGATGTAACTGATTTACAAGCAGTATCAGCAGTAGACGGCGGAAGCACGGCAATTACTCAACTAGCATCAAAAGTTAGATTATTATTAAATACTGGTACAGCCTTAGCAACTTATGGCGTAGGATTACCAACAACACCAATTAATAGTCAAGAAGTGTGTGTAAGTGGTAGAAGCACAGTTACAGCACTAACAGCAAGCAGTGCAGACGGTGGAGCTACAATATTTAATAATGTTGCTAATAATTTACTATCTGGACAAAGTGCATGTTGGATATATAGAACCACTGGTAATGCATGGTGGCGTATTCAGTAATTTGTGTTAAACTATAAAGAAAAAAGGTAGTAATATATGAATAAAGAGCAGTGTGATAATTTAATTAATTTGATTAAATCTATTATGAAAAATAACGGCAGTTCTGAATTAATACCTAAGTTAGAAGTTACATTTGAGCAATTAGAGGATATATTAACGGCTACAAAGGAATAAAAAATGACAAAAGAAACTAAATCAATCCCAGTTGAAGAATTACATAAGCACCCTGATGAACAGTCAGATGAAGCAAAAGCATTTTTAAAGAAAGACCAAGACGGATATTGGGCAGACGTTACCAAAGATGATAAAGAGGATAGCAAAGATGTGCTTAAAAAAGATGATGAGGAAAAATTACCAGCTAAACAAAGTAATTCTTTTAAGCCAAGACCTGAAAATAATTAAAGGTATTTTATGAGAAATTTTAGGGCTACAAAAGAAACTTATCAAAGATTGCCAAACGAATGTCAAAAAAGATATTTAATTCAAAAACAACAAGATGAGATTGATTTGAATAATTCTTTTAAAGAAGTAGAGAAAGCATTTAAAATAAAATTACACCATGATTTTGACATAATGTTTAATGTTCGTGGCAATGATTTCAAGTCTGGGCTAGCATCATTAATAAAATAGTCTTTACTTTCTCTAAATTTGTACTAAACTAAAGTATCACAATATAAAAGGTAAGGTGATTTCATAAAAAACAGTCGAGAGACTGCAAATTCCTAAAATATTAATTATGATGTACACTTTAGCCCCTTAATTGGGGCTAATTTCATTTTAAAGCATTGAAATGTACAAACACATATCTAACATTAAAATAATGCAGTACAAGACATTTAAACACGTCGATTTTTTAGCAATTTGTACTAAAATGTAATATAATGAATTATTGAAATAAATTAAATAAATATGAAAAATCAAGACCAAAAAGACCAATTAAGAGCAGAAATTGCAGAACTCCATAAAAAAATTACACTATTAGTTAGTGAAAATCTACCGCAAATAGTAGGTATAGATGCAAATAACCTTCACATTGAACAGGCTTTATTTAGACATAAAGAGGTTTTATTTTGGATTGATGAGGCAATATATAATTCTTTAGAGGACTAAACTATTCATGAAACAATTAGCAATGCGGACTTGCTTAATTATTTTTCTAACTGGTTGTACTTCTATAGAAAAAGTAGCAACCATTCAAAACGATAAACTACAAATAAGCTTAAGCGATAAAATAATTCAAAACGTGTCTAAGGTTAAGGCATTGTATGATTTAGCTTTGATTGCTAGGGGGTTGATATGAAATGGGAATATGATATAAAAACAGGACATTATAATTTAAGAAAAAATGATGCTACTATTTCTATTTGTACAAAATGGCAAGGTCGTTATAATGCTAGCGTAGTATTTGACAATGAACCAAATACCCATAAATTACTGATGAAAAACGGAGGGGTTGGCAATTATACGTGTTTAGAACATTGTAAAATGGCGGCGGAGCTATTTGATTTAGAGGTCTTAAAATGAGCTTAGGAACTATGCTATTTGAGGACAACGACGAAATAGACGACACGCTATATCAAACCTATAAAATCAAACTAGGCAAGTACAATATAGAAATACCAGCAGGGTTTAAAACTGATTATGCTAGTATTCCTAGATTTCTATTACCTTTTTTTGTTAAATACCAAAAAGCATATAAAAAGGCTTCTGTAATTCATGATTGGCTTTACTGGTTGCAAAAACCACATACAAGAGCAGTAGCAGATAAGATATTTTACGATGCGATGTATCTTGGCGAAATACCAAGTTTTAAGCGTAATTTTATCTATTGGGGCGTGCGTTGTTTTGGTGCTAAAGCATGGAATAGAAACAAAAAATTACGTGAACTTAGAGGCTTAGAATATAGAATAACAAAAGTAAATAAAGATTTAGGGGTTTGTAGTGTATGAATAAATTTATTATGCCATGTGGAGCTGAAATTAATCATAATATAAATTCACACAACGATTTGCTTAATTTTTTGGATATGAAAAATATAATTACTAAAAAACAAATACTTGGTTTTTATAATTTTTTTGCAAATTTAAGTATTATAGGCAAAGTAAATAAAATGGAGGCTTTATTAAAATATTTAGAAATGCTTAATTTACCTAAAATGACTTTTGATGAAATAGAAGCAAAACAGAATAAGATATTTCAAATATCTATTAAGGATTATATAAAAATACAAGCAAAATTTAAAAATAAACAAAATAAAGACATAGTAGATAAATTTATTAAATATGCAGAATATGCTAAAACTGTACAAATAGATTTTGCTAAATTAGCTCAAAAATTATATCCTAGAAAAGATTATAAATTTAATAAAATTAATAAATTAAAAGTAAAAAGTAGGTCGCAATATTTTAGATTTAAATTACGTAATAGATTTATTGAAAGAAATAAAAATATATTTATAATCATCACTCAAAAAAGATATGACTATGTTAAAAGAAAAATGGATATTTTTATATAATGCCTAAACCAACAATACTAAGCCCATACTTCAAGCCATATTCAAAGCCTAGAGTTACGTTTTTAGATAGATTAAAACAGATTTTTAAGGGTAAATAATGAGATATTTTTTTGATACGGAATTTTTAGAAAATGGTAAAACTATTGATTTAATCAGTATAGGTATAGTTTGCGAAGACGGCAGAGAGTTATATTTGCAAAATTCAGGTTTTAATTTCCATTCTGCTGATACGTGGCTTAAACAAAATGTTTTATCCAAATTAACAGAGTTTGATATAGAATCTGGTAGATTTACTGTAGAAAAATATAATACCGATATTTGGAAACAAAAACATGAAATAGCACACGAAGTTAATCAATTTATAACAGGCGATGATATAGAGCTATGGGGCGAATATTGTGCTTATGACTTTGTAGCATTATGCCAGTTATGGGGTAAGGCAATAGATAAACCTAGTAATATACCTTGGTTAGCAAAAGATATACAGCAACTTATAATAGATAAGGCTATATTACCAGCATTGCCTACAAACGAAAATCCACATAATGCACTTGATGACGCTAAACATATATTTAACAAGTATAAATTTATTACTGAATTTAAAAGACTTGGGATAACAAAATAATGAACCTATCCGCACACTTCACACTAGCAGAATTTACCCGCTCAGAACGTGCGGAAAGATTAGGCTTGGATAATTCTATACCTAATAATCTAATGTCCAATGCTAATCGCATGGCTATGTTAATGGAACAAGTGCGTTCAATTCTAGGCAATAAAATCATTGTTGTAAATTCTATGTACCGTAGCCCAGCAGTAAATAAAGCAGTCGGCGGAAGTAGAACGAGCTATCATTTAAAGGCGTTGGCGTGTGATTTTGTATGCCCTAGTTTTGGCAGTCCGTATGATATAGCAACTAAATTAAGTAATTTGCCATTAGTATATGGATTTGTATTCGACCAGTTAATATACGAGGGTTCATGGGTGCATATTGGCTTAGCTGATGAGAATAAAACGCCTAGAATGCAGGTAATGACTATGATGATAATTAATAAAAAAGTAGTTTATCCAAAAGGGATTATTTTAAAATGAGTGAGCAAAACTTAATTACTTGGGAGCAGACAAGGCTTGATTATTGGTATGGAAGTTGTAAATTTGATTGTTCTTTAGGTATTATTAGAGATTCAGATAATAAGTATATATGCTATTTTAGATTAACCAATATTGGAGAATTTGACACTTTAGAACAAGCAAAACAACACTGTGAAACCTTCCTTGTGATTTCAGCAGAAGAAAGAGCTTTGATTGTAGAAAATTTGATAAATAAATAATAAAATGCTATAATATACTGCTAATCAATAAAATACTTAATACGGTATTTGCGGTTAGTTTTAAGATGTTTTATCTTTGCAATGAACAAGATTGTACAAAAGATAAACCATTTTTTTAATCGAAGCCAGTTCTTAGGTACTTGTTCTACCTATTTACTGGCTTTTGTTTTTAAAGATTGAATTATGAAAAAGAATGAACTAATTTCTATAGAAAGTTTGAGAATGACGAGTTTAGAAATTGCCGAGCTTACAAATAAAGAGCATTTTCATGTATTAAGAGATATTGAAAAAATGTGTAGTGATTTAGAAATAGATGTGCAATTATTTGGAGACATCTATTTAGATAAATACAAGAGGAAACAAAAGCTTTATGAACTGCCAAAACGTGAAACTTTAATTTTAGTATCAGGTTATAGTATACAATTAAGAGCTAAAATAATTGATAAATGGCAATTTCTAGAAAAAGAACTACAAACACGCCAAGCATTAAAATTAGAATATCCATCATACCAAGATGCAATTAAATACGCCATAGAAAATAGCGATAGTGCTAATTATAAGAAGTTTGGATTTACCCAAGAAAATAATTTAATTTACGTTATAGCATTAGGAATGAATGCCAAGAAATTTAGAGAAATACACGGCTTACAAGAAAAGCAATCAATAAGACCATATATTACAACAGAACAGGCGGAAGCAGTCCTTGAACTGCAAGCTATGAATGCTACATTTTTAAAAATAGGCATGGAATACGATGACCGCAAATTACAATTAAAAAAGTATTTTGACGCTAAATATAAAGCCAAACAAATGCACTAAGGAAAAGTAAATGTCAAATCTTGAAAAACTCGATAATCAATACCATTTTAGGGATAAAGCTGAAAAAATCTTATGCTCAATTAAGGAAAATAGGCAAGATGATGTATTTTTAAATGAATTATATCAATTTATGTCTACTCTCATAGAGTGTGACTCTCTTTATGCTGGCATTATCGTGTTTACAAATCCATTCGTCAAACACTGCAAATACAGCACTAAAACACAATATATATTGCAGTTGGGTGATATATTTGTTTCTATTTGGTATTCTATAGCAGACCCTGACCAAAGCCCAGATGTGTGCAATTATATTGATAATTATAAAATAATTGATGATTATTCTAATTTATATAAAGAATATAATATTTTATTAAGCAATATACTTGCCAACCTTGACACCCCCCCGTATTTACCCTAAAATCAATGCACCAGTAAGCCATATTGCGGAATGTGGCTTTTATTGTTTCCTATGTAGCCCGTAGTCTTTTAATGAAACATTAGCAGGCTTCCGCACGGGCTACACCTAAAACTATAATATGGCAAATACGACCAACCAACGGCAAAGTAAAAAAGATAATCAAATTGGCATAGTAACACCAATAAAACAGTATATTGATGATGGCAATAAAGAGCTGTTGGAGTTCATGAAAGATTTCAAGTGGAATACCGAGGGCTGGCGTGATGAGCTAGATGCTAAAATAGCTTTATTACTTGGAATGAAAGCGGATATTGAGAAATTAAAGGAAGATAATATAGCTTTTAATGCTTTTAAGGAAGAAATAACCAGCACCATAAAATACATGAAATGGACGTATAAAATTGCTGGTTTTGTAGCAGGCTCTATTGTAGGATTGATTGCTTTTTCTGAAAAAATCAAAATACTATTTTTCAAATAAAGCCTACAAGACATAAAAAAAGCCCACAAAGTAGGCTATGATTGCTAGTATAATTAAGGCTTCAATTAGTGTCATTTTACCCCTCTAGGAAGAACCGCACCCCACGATTGCGGAACTATCGCATCAAATCTATTCTGATGATTTAAGTTCTTGATAAACCTAGTTAATACGCTAATAATATATTCTTTATTGGCACTGATAAGATTATCTAATGCGTACCTCTCGTTTGTTTCAAGGCTATCAAGCCTTAAATTGCATGTAGTATATTCATCATGCCTTATCTTGATAAAGCTACCTCCTTTGACAAATTGAATTTGTTTTTCTCTATAAGTAAAACTAATCTCTCGGTTTTCTATTAGATTTATTTGAGATGCGTGGTAAGTTTTAGTCATTTAAATACTCCTAATTTTAATCTTATTTTCCCCCTGAAATCACATAAAAATTTATAACCAGCATCATTATTTAAAATATCTATCCGTTCTTGCCAAGATTTTTTATTCCATTCTTTTTTGTAAAAATCTTCAAGAAGTAAGTTACCTAATAAATAAATTTCTTTACTGATTATTTCTAATGTCATTGATAAATATTCATTAATTAGCATTGGTTTTGGACGCTCGGGGCAGGTTAAAAATAATGTAACAAGTCTAACCCCTCCAAATTCCGTCTTACCGTCTCTCGCCATCTGAATTACAGTATCTTGATATAAAGTATTCCGCATATCAACCCCACACAATCTCTAGGCAGTCGCCTATTAGTTCCATATTAAACATCATGTTTACAGTGTACCCAGCTTGTTCTAATGGTTTTGATATATCTTTTTCAAACTTATATCTTTCTTTATCTCCTTGCCTCCTTAATGTTAAGCCATTAATGCCTATCTCATTTAATGGTATTCTACACCCTTTCTTACCCCTGCTATATTCATATGCTACGGTTCGGAAAATCCATACTAAGCGTGTTGCCGTGTCTGTTGGCTTATCTAAAACCTTGAGTTGTTTTAGATCGTCTTTGGTTATTATTAGGTGTTGTAAGTCATCTTTTGTTTTTTGTACCTCCAACTTTGGTCTGTAATTTTCGTTCATTTCTATATCCTTTAAATTAAAATATAGGTGTATTCTACTTAAATATTCTTCACATTCTTTTTTTGCCTCATCTAAACCAATTTCTTTATATCTACTTAAATTAGACATCAAAGGCTGATGATACTTGTTATAAAATGTAGTTATTCCGTTTATTGTATTTATTTCAGCGGTTGCTGATATATCATCACAACTGCAAATATGTATAGTATCTCTATAGCCATTAAGCCATGTAAACTTTGTCATTTCTCTACTCCTCACCGTTAAAAACCGTCAAGCCGTGATATATATCTTTTTTGCACTGCTCGCATTCTATTGTTTCGCTGTCTAATATTTCAGAATTTATTAAATTAAATGCAAAACAATGAGGACAATTTAGTTCTAGCATTTTTTTATTCCTAAAAATACTTCTTTAAAAAAATTATAGTGTTCCTCGCAATGCTCTTTGCAATAATCTAAATCCTTAAATTTTTCGTTTCTAATATGAAATCCCCAACCAATAAAAATCTTTTCATCTTGGTTATTTTTTACAAGAATTCTATAAAAATCTTGAGTATTAGTTTCTCTTGCTGAAAGTAAGGCAGTTTTTAACTTATAAATTTCATAAGTTATTTTATCGTTTGGACAAAAACTATAGCTTTCACGTATGTTATTTGATGTATCAATCCACATTATTTTTTAACTCCTAAAAATCTTTTAATCTTTTGTAACAGGGTTTGCTTTGGTTTAATTTCTATAGCTAAAGAGTTTTCTAATTTAAACATGCAATAGTCAAAAGCATATTCTAAATTTTTAAATCTTTGGCTTCCATTTTCTCCTTTAAAAATCCAATCATTTAAACTGGTTTCAAAATGATATTTAACATCACACTGAATACTGAATAATTGCTTATTGCCTTTTTTGATATAAAAACATTTGTCTTGGAGGTTATTTTCGTAACCAAAATTTGGCTCATTTACAATCAAAGTGCAATTATATGCTTGTATTTTTTTAGCAAAATCTTTTATATAATCCATTAATCTTTACCTTTGGCTAGACAATATAATTTAGGCACAGAATGGAATTTTAATTTATCTTGCAAAATTAGATTACTAGCACTTTGACAAGCTTCTAAATTATTAAATTCTTGATTTATTGCAAAATCTCCATGATGCCCTCTTAATACTATTATTAATATGAACTTCATCATCACTCCTTATTGTGGGCTGGTTTGCATAAAACCATTTATTAATGATAATACTACGTTTGATTTTTCATGTTGTAAAAACGTGGTTTTATTTTCAAAAACCCTTTGCCTGCATGAAGTAAAGCTGTATTTATCATCGCATTCAACACGGAAATAGCAAATATAATTATCATTATGTCTACTTTCCTTAAGAAAAGAAAAGGTAAAATGATAATTAAGAGTTCTTGCTTTTATATCTCCATCAGATAAATCATCGAACAAAATTAAATTTTTGTCCTGCTCAAGATTAAATAATATTGATGCATCACTCCTTAATGTTTCTTAATGCTTT
>Ga0247816_10000157_pt1 | contig 40422 bp, 30 predicted proteins | sample UWRJL209509C1_FD_179930 | JGI IMG/M metagenome (GOLD analysis project Ga0247816, IMG submission 179930) | Plant litter microbial communities from Arlington Agricultural Research Station in Wisconsin, United States - UWRJ-L209-509C-1 | ecosystem: Environmental > Terrestrial > Plant litter >...
TGCAGCAGCAAAAAGATATGTGGGCACAGCAACACTGCCCATGCCAGCCAATCCAAATGGTCATGCAGTACATGTTTATATTGCTTTTGTAGCCTTTGATCATTCATCGCAAAGCAATAGCTGTTATTTAGGAACCATTAGCGATATCGCTGACGAAGAGGCTTTGGCTAGCGAAAGCGAAGAAAAGGAAATATCAAAATAGCAGCAATTAACCGTATGATATAGCATAGTAAAAGAATAAGCAAGAAAGAGAAAGATCAGGTAAAAGTGGTTCAGCAAATGATGGAAAAATAGAAATTAAATGCTGATTTATCAACCGGATAAAATAAGAGTTAAAGAGGTTAAATTAAAGGACTATTGGTCGTTAAACTAGTTTTAATTTTAATGAAGCAATAAATTTAAACTGTATGATCATCTATTCTTTAATTAAAAAGGCTAGCGCTTTAGCTATAACATTATTTCTAGCAAATAATATAATGGCTTGTTCTACTGCCAAAGACCCTGAACCACAAAGCATAGATAGCCTAAAAAAGAATACTGCAAAAGAAGCTTATATCCCTTCCAAAGTTTGGAGGGTGCCAGATAATAACGATTATAACAACAATGAGAGTGAATACAGTCACAAACGCAAAATAGAATCTGATAATATCGTTATTTTCTGGGCAAAAGAATTCGGAGATGACCCCATGCAAAATCCGGTTGAGAATAAACGCTTTGATGCTAAAGCGGCATTAAAAGAATGCGAACGTTATTATAATTTTTATGTGGATTCCTTAAAAATTGTGCAAAAAGGCAAGTCCCTTACCGATAAGTACAAAGTTCTTTTTTATGTGATAGGTGGCGATGAGCAAACTGCTTTTGGTGGTGGCGCAGAAAACAAGATTGGTATTTTATGGACACCAGCGGTTAGGATGAGTAAAGCTCCTTATGGTGCTTTAGCGCATGAGTTAGGGCATGCTTTTCAATATTTGGCCAGTAACGATAATGGAACAGGTATGCGAGGTGCAATAATGGAAATGTCTGCACAATACATGTTGTGGCAGGTATATCCAGAATGGATGACTTTTGAGAACTACCATTTGGTAAGTTTCATGAAAAAAAATCATTATGCATTTTTACATCCCACAAATATGTATCACACGCCGTATGTAATAGAGTATTGGTCTAATAAACATGGAATAGATTTTTTTGGCAAATTACTTCGCGAATTTAAAAAAGGAGAAGATCCAGTAATTGTTTATAAACGCGTAACAGGCATCGGTCAAGAGCAATTTAATGATGAGATATTTGATGCTTCACGTAGGTTTATTACCTGGGATATGAAACGCATTGAGAAAGTAGCCGCTAAATATGCCAACCAACATGTAACCAAATTAAATGCAGTTGAAGATGGATGGTATAAAGTAGATGTAAATAATTGTCCGCAAAATTATGGCTACAATGGAATTAAGCTTAATGTTCCGGCTGCTGGTACCAATGTGAAATTGGCATTTAAAGGTATTGCCGGTACGGCAGGTTTTAGAAATATAAAAACCGAGCAAGCTGGTTGGAGATATGGCTTTTTAGCAGTTAAACAGGATGGAAGCCGTGTTTATGGCGATGTATTTAAGGATGTAGATGGAAAAGCAAGTTTTAAAGTTCCGACAGGAACGGCACATTTGTGGCTGGTGGTAAGCGGAGCGCCAAAGGAACATTGGGAGGTTTCTGGTAAGGACGAAAATAATGAACAATGGCCGTATCAAATTAAGTTAGATGGTACAACTTTAAGTGCATTGTAAAGCGTTAAATATAGTTTGATTAATAGGTTAAGGGTATCTGATTTTTTCGGATGCCCTTTTTTAAGTTATAATTTACTGTGATAGAGCTCTCGTCGCTGCCTGCGGTCAATGTCATTAAGTTAAGGAGAAAAGCAAAAAATATTGTCATCCTGAGCCTGTCGAAGGACAGCTATTTTTTACTTTTTGAACGTTGATATGGGTCTTCGACACCAGCCACGGCTGGCAAGTGCTCAGACTGACATAGACCGTGCTTAACTTAATGACATTGTGCCTGCGGTAGGCGGGCACAATGTCGAGAGGACGGTTTTGGCGAACGTCCTTTCGAACGAGTTCTTCACTCGGAGAAATCTTGATGAGAAACTCTTTTGCAATCTTTATAACACTACTCAACTGGAGTGAAAATAGCTGTCCAACCTCCTCCTTGATCCATTTTAATCTCGATCTGATCTCCTTTTTTTACTGTTGAAGTAGTTATTTTATAGTCTGAGGCATGTTTTCTAGCATTTATACCATCGCTCAAAACATCCATTTTATATTGCTTATCATCTAAAAAGTTCAAAGCTGTTTTAAAATCTCTTTCCTTCCAATCTGTCATTCCTGATAGGTACCAGTTTTTACCATTCTTACGGGCAACAATAGCATATTCTCCCACTTTACCTTCTAAAGCTATGGTATTATCCCAAACGGTTGGTATACGTGAAATGAAACGTGTACACAAACTATCTTTAAGGTAATTTGATGGATTATCAGCTAACATTTGCAGCGGACTTTCGTACATTACATACATCGCTACCTGATGTGCTCTTGTTCCCATGCTCATTGGCTCGCTGTAAACAATACTAAAATTTTTCTTGTTGGCATTGATCATAGCTCCGGGTGTATAATCCATCGGACCAGCAGCCATTCTTATAAAAGGTAAGCTAAGGTTATGTTTTGGTGTTATTTCTGCACTCCATTTATGATTTTCTAAACCCCTAACGCCCTCATAACTTAACACGTTTGGATATTTATGGTTTAAACCAACAGGTTTATAAGCGCCATGCAAATCAACCATCAATTTGTACTTTGCTGCAGTAGCTGCGGTACGTTCGTAAAAGTTAACCATATACTGTTCTGCACGAGCCATAAAATCTACTTTTATACCTTTAGCTCCCCATTTTGAATATTGAGATAGGATATTATCCATGTCTTTATCAAGTGGTCCCCATAAAGTCCATAGCCAAACCCCTACATTTTTAGATTTACCATAATCAATAATTTCTTGGATATTGATATCCTTTGCTGGATTTAAAAGGTCTGTAGTTGTTCTTGTCCAACCTTCATCAAGCATGATGTATGCTAAGCCGTATGCAGCAGCAAAATCGATGTAATATTTATAAGTTTGGGTATTGATACCTGCTTTAAAATCTACACCATAAATATTATTGTCATTCCACCAATCCCATGCTACTTTACCTGGTTTAATCCACTTGGTGTCTTCAATTACAGACGGGCTTGACAGTTTATAAGTTAAATTATTAACCAGTAAATCTTTATCCTCTGCGCAGATGGCAATACTACGCCATGGGTATTTTCTTTTACCAGCAGTTTTAGCAATAAAGTTGGCTAGCTTAGTAATTTTAATACCACGATCTCTAACAGGAGTGCTTTGCTCAATTACTTTGGGAAAACCAGCTGTAAGGCTATTTCCACTTGTTCCAAATAAAAACAGATTTGGATAGTCATACAAATCAGCTTCGCTAACTAGCATTTTAACCCCTGTTGATGAAAACAACAACATAGGTAAAGCTGCATGTTGGGTATTGTTAAATGCATTAAGAACGGAGTCTTTGTACAAACTTTCGAAATGGGATAAAAATTCTTTGTTTTCTTCTTCTGGCCAAAAAACTCTGTTGACAGCTGTAAAGTTGAAATCTGCAGTCTCGCCAGTTACTTCTACCGCTGCTTCTTTAAGATTGGTTTCAAATCTATAAGCAACGCCATCATTATATGCCCTAAAATAAATGCTGTAGCCATCTTTAAAATCTAGCTTAAGTTCGTTGTAGTTGTTGGCAATTGATTTAGCTTTTATGGGAACAATTGCAGTAATTATATTATTGTAGGATTTCAGTTGTTGTTTAATCAAGATAGGCTTAATACCAGGTTGTATTTTGCCATTTAATAATAAGGCTATTTCGCTAGGTTGTAACAAGATATCATTATCTCTACTAACTGCCCAAGTTACCTTATCTGTAATTGCTACTGCTACCTTTATTTTTTGATCGGGAGATTGCAGCTGATATTCTTTACCAAATACAGTTAAAGAGAAAAATAGTACAATAAAAAATAGGCTACTTTTTAGGTTCATGGTTATGATTTTTAGCTGGTTTTGAGGTCTTTATTATCAACGCAATAAAAATATGTAATCTATCCATCTACACTGGTCTGTTATTTCGCCGTTTATATGCAGATTTTATCATTAACTATCCCTAAAAGTTAGAAATTGGTTGATTTAGTTGTTTTTCAATAATTTGGTATAGGGTAAAATATGGCAAGTTTTATTTTATCAAATGGTTAGAAATGACGGTTTTGAGCCTATGATTGTGCTTATTTAAGAATTTTACAAGGGTTTTGTAGTGTTTGACGGCTTGGTGTAAATTTCATCTTTACTTTTTTTGTCCAATGGTTAACTGATTTTAACTAAAGCAGGTTCAGCTTTTAATTATCCTATTTAATATTGCTAATTTAAATCAACTAAACTAAAAAACTATGAAAGTCCTACCATTTACCATGCTTGTACCAAAAGACAGAAGTGTCATATCTGAGGTAGTAGAGCTACCACATTTTTATCAGTATTTACATCGCCACATCGAATGGCAAATTACCTGGGTACAACAAGGCTCTGGTACATTGATAGCGGGAAATAACATGCATCCGTTTGTTGCGGGAGATATTTTTCTGATCGGACCAAACTTGCCACATTTATTTAAAAGTAATCCAGAGTATTTTGGAGGGAATAGCGAATTAACCATTAAAGCCTGCTCGTTATATTTTAATCCCTCTGGTGTTTTAGCGGCATTGTTTGATTTACCTGAAATGGTAGCAGGCAGATCTTTTTTGCAACAACACAAACATGGTTTCAAGATTCCTTCTGTAGACAATAAGCAGATTGCAGCAGCTATGTTGGCTATATGTAATGCATCTGGTAAAGAAGTGTTATTTGGTTTGATGAAGTTTTTGGATACTTTGCAAGCTATAAAAGGTGCTGTGCAACCCTTGTGTTCGGCTATCTATTCATCAGATATTTCTGAAACCGAAGGCAGAAAATTGAGTGAAACGCTTAATTTCATCATGCGAAATTACAACAACCAAATTACTTTAGAAGATGTAGCTAATGCAGCTTATATGACTCCCCAAGCATTTTGTAGGTACTTTAAAAAACATACTGGGCACACTTTTATTTCATTTTTAAATGAAGTAAGAATTAATGATGCCTGCAAAAGCTTATTATATGGAAATAACTCTGATTGTATTTCTGGTGCTGCCTACAAAGCTGGGTTTAATAGCATTACTAATTTCAATAGGGTATTTAAAAGTATCATCGGTAAATCGCCCAAGTTATATATAGAAACTTACCATAACCTAAGTAAAAATACAGCTATGGCTGGATAATTTTGTTGCCTATGAATTAATTCTACAATATCAATCAACTAACCAAACCAACAAAAAACAAACATGCAAGCTTACAAGCCTATTTTTAGGATTATAATCCTTTTCTTTTTTATTTTAACTACTTCAATTGTTAAGATTTATGCCCAAAGCTCAGTTCCAGCATCATTATACGAACAAACTAGTGAGATGGGTAGCACAATAGTCTCTTATCAGAGAGATATTGCTGCAGTTCAGGATTTTTATTCGCCTCAATCTGGGGGATCTTTTAGGGGCAATAATAATAATAACTATGCATCGCCAGAGCAAAGAAATCGGTTAATTAAAGTAAATAACGATTACTTAATCAAGTTAAAGAATTTAGGCTTTGATAAATTTAGCGTGTATGCTAAGGTAGACTATGTGATGCTTAAAAAGCAAATCAACTCCAATCTCGAAAAGCTAAATGATGATCAAATTCAGTATCAAAAAATACAGAAGTTTATCCCTTTTGCCAACGAAATTTATGAGCTAGAAAGACAGCGTAGAAGAGGTAAATATATGGAGGGAGCCAAAGTAGCAGTGCAACTCACAAAAATTATGAAAAGCGTCGATTCGGCCTCAGCTGCTTTCAAAAAGAATATTGAACTTCAACCTACGGAAGTAACTACTACCAATCGTGCAATTATTGGTCTTGTGGCAAGGCTTAAAAGCTTTACCGATTTTTATGTTAACTACGATCCTGAATTTACTTGGTGGGTACCAAAACCAGCAGAAGAGCTGAGCGCTTCTTTGTCTAAATATGCGCAAAACTTCAGCTTAAAAGTAGAAAAACCTACTGGAAATCAGATTACAGGTACCCCAATTGGGAAAGATGAATTGCAACGACAGATTACTGCAGAGATGCTTCCTTATACCCCAGAAGAGTTGATCAGGCTTGCTGAAAAAGAATTTGCTTTTTGTGACAAAGAACTCCTTCAAGCATCAAAAGACATGGGCTTTGGTACAGATTGGAAAAAAGCACAAGAAAAAGTTAAAAATAGCTATGTGCCTGTAGGCAAACAACCTGAACTTATCGTAAAGTTGCAAAATGATGCGCTCGAATTTATGAAGCTGCACAACTTGATGGATATTCCAGAAATTGCTAATGAAACCTGGGGTATGATTATGATGACAGCTGAAAGGCAATTGGTTAACCCATTTTTTACTGGTGGCAGAGAGATTAGTATTTCTTATCCTACTCAAACCATGTCGCAAGAAGATAAACTAATGAGCATGAGAGGTAATAACCCTTACTTTTCTAGAGCGACAGTTCATCACGAATTAGTTCCTGGCCATCATTTACAATATTACATGAATAGCCGTTACAAAAGCTACAGAAATACTTTCTCCACACCGTTTAGTGGCGAAGGTTGGGCATTGTACTGGGAATTATTACTATATGATAAAGGATTTGCTAAAACCCCTGAAGAAAAAATTGGAATGCTGTTCTGGCGTATGCACCGTTGTGCAAGGATACTTTTCTCTTTAAATTTTCACATGGGAAAATGGACACCACAACAATGTGTAGACTTTTTAGTAGATAGAGTAGGCCACGAAAGAGCAAATGCCGAAGGAGAAGTAAGAAGATCTTTTGCTGGAGGCTATAGCCCACTTTATCAAGTTGCTTATTTAGTTGGTGGTTTGCAAATTATGTCGCTAAAAAATGAAATGGTTGATAAAGGTAAAATGTCTTATAAACAATTTCATGAAGCATTTATGAAGGAAAATCAAATTCCAATAGAAATGGTTAGAGCCACCTTTATTAACCAGCAATTAACAAGAGATTTTACTACGCAATGGAAATTTTACGATTTTAACAAATAACCAAAACAACCTAAACCACCAAACAATTTTATGAAAGAAAAAGATATACAGTTTAAGCCATCGCTTAAGCTAATGGATGCTACTATGCTTGTTGCTGGCAGCATGATTGGTTCAGGTATATTTATAGTAAGTGCAGATATTACCAGAAATGTCGGTAGTTCTGGCTGGCTATTAGTGGTTTGGCTAATTACTGGTTTTATGACACTCACTGCTGCATTAAGTTATGGCGAATTAAGCGCCATGTTTCCCAAAGCAGGCGGTCAATATGTATATCTAAAAGAAGCCTACAATCCTCTGGTAAGTTTCTTATATGGCTGGAGTTTTTTTACAGTAATACAAACGGCAACTATTGCTGCAGTAGGTGTAGCTTTTGCAAAGTTTACGGCTTATTTAATCCCATCTTTTAGTGAAGATCTGGTGGTACTTGATTTAGGCTTTTTGTCCATTTCACCTGCCCAACTATTGGCAATTGGGGTAATTGTGTTGCTTACTTATATCAACTCTAGAGGAGTGAAAAGTGGTAAAATGATCCAAACTACATTTACGTTAACTAAGCTTATTAGTCTTTTTGGATTGATTGTTTTTGGCTTATTTTTTCTAGATAAACAAGTATGGATCAGTAACTGGGATAATATGTGGAAATTAGGCAGTTTAGCTGCAGATGGAACCATTACTTCTTATACTACAATGGCAGCTTTTGGAGCTATTGCAGCAGCTATGGTGGGTTCTATATTTAGTAGCGACTCCTGGCATAATGTAACCTTTATTGCTGGAGAAATTAAAAATCCAGCAAGAAATATTGGACTAAGCCTAGCACTCGGTACAATTATAGTTACGGTGTTATATGTACTTACCAATATCATGTATACTGGTGTGTTGTCTCTTCATGAGATGGCCTATGCAGATAAAGATCGGGTTGCCGTTTCTGCAGCCAATGTTATTTTTGGTACATGGGGCACCATTATTATAGCTTTAATGATCATGGTTTCTACTTTTGGCTGCAACAATGGATTGATTATGGCAGGAGCCAGAGTATACTATTCGATGGCTAAAGATGGTTTGTTCTTTAAAAAAGTAGGAACGCTAAATCAAAATGCAGTGCCAGGAGTAGGTTTATGGATACAGTGTATTTTTGCTTGTTTGTGGTGCATTAGTGGTAAATATGGCGATCTTCTGGATATGATTTCTTTTGTGGTAGTGATGTTCTATATGCTAACCATATTCGGAATTTTTATCCTACGTAAAAAGCGGCCCGATACACCTAGGCCGTACAAAGCCTTCGGTTATCCTGTGCTACCCATCATTTACATCCTAATGGGTTTGGCTTTTTGTACATTATTGATCATTTACAAACCCAAATTTACTTGGCCGGGATTAATTATCACGTTAGTAGGTATCCCCGTTTATTACCTAGTTAATTTTCTGAATAAGAAACCAATAAAAATTGAAGAATAAAAAAATTAAGAATAATAACCAACAAACTACACTACAAATGAGTAAAATTTTAGCTTTAAAATCCATTACATTTTTTCTGGTTTTTACAATCGCATGTGGAGCAAATGCACAGCAAGGCAAACTTCAGCCCTTTAAGCCTTCGGTTAACGAATATGTAGAGGTAATGAAACGTGCTAGTGCTCTAGATACAACATTGAGAAACATCTCAGCTAATAATTCCATCAATGCGATATGGCAAGCAGATCAAACATCTTTTTATTTTAGAAAAAATTTAGAAGCAAGAAATTGGGAATATGTTTATGTAAACCCATTAGCTGGAGTAAAAAAAACAGCTTTTGATCATACTCGTCTTGCCCAAACTTTAACTACAGCTACAGGTAAAAAGCAAGAGGCCGCAAGACTGAGGTTAAATGAGATGTTTTTCAATAAAAATGCAACGGTGTTAACTTTAAAGTCTGAAGGAAATTGGTATCAGGTTAACTTGTTGAGCTATGTGGCAACACCAACTGCAGATACGGTTTATACCAATTACAATAAAAGACCATCGTTTCAGAACAGAGGGCCTCGAGGTAGATTTGGCCCTAACTTTAAATCACCAGATGGAAAAAATGAAATCGCTTTTAGAGAAGGAAATTTATACGTTAAAGATTTAGCTTCTAATGCAGAGGTTAAATTAACTACAGATGGTACCACCGAAAAACCTTATGGTTACGGTGTGTGGGCTCCAGATAGCAAAACTATTTTAGCTTACAAGACCAATCCGGTTAAAACAAAAGAGATTAGTTATATACTAAGTTCTGTTCCTAACACAACTAGGGGAGAGTTAAAAACCAGACCTTACGCACAACCAGGTGATGAATTTAGTTCTTATGAACCTTATGTTTTTGAGGTGTTAACGAAGAAAAAAACTAAGATTGAAACAGATGTTTTAGATTTAAATGGTCCACCAAGAGTGCAATGGAGAGAAGGAAATAATAGATTTTATACCTATGAAAAAACAGATCGTGGACATCAACGTTTTAGGATCATAGAAGTTGATGTTCAAACTGGAAAAACAAGAAATGTAGTAGACGAAAAAACTAATACCTTTATTTACCAGAATAGGGTATTTACCAATTATTTGCCAAAAACCAACGAAATTATTTGGACTAGTGAACAAGATGGATGGCAACATGTATACTTGGTTAATGGTTTAACTGGAAAACAACAACAAATTACCAAAGGCAACTGGGTTGTAAGGACTGTGGATAGTGTAGATGTAGTAAAACGTCAATTGTGGTTTAGTGCAAGTGGCGTAAATGCTAATGAAGATCCATACTATATTCATTATTATAGAATAGGTTTTGATGGAAAGGGAATGTTAGACCTTACTCCCGAAAAAGGCAATCATTTAATAACTTATACACCAGATAAGAAATTTTATATCGATACCTACTCGCAGGTAAACATTGCGCCAGTAATGGAATTTAGGCGAATTGCCGATGGTAAAAAGTTAATTGAAATAGAAAGGGGTTCTACAGCAGCCTACCTTGCTGCAGGTGTAAAATTGCCAGAGCCTTTTGTGGCAAAAGGACGAGATGGCGTAACCGATATTTGGGGGGTAATCTGCAGACCTTCTTATATGGATGAAAATAAAACTTATCCAGTTATAGAAAATATTTATGCAGGTCCGCAAGATAGTTTTGTGCCTAAAAATTTTATGCCAATAAGCGAAATGCAAAGTATTGCAGAATTAGGCTTTATAGTAGTGCAAATTGATGGAATGGGTACCGCAAATAGATCTAAAGCTTTCCACGATGTTTGCTGGAAAAATTTAGCAGATGCTGGTTTTCCTGATCGAATTGCTTGGATGAAAGCAATGGCAACAAAGTACCCTTACATTGATATTAGTAGGGTAGGTATTTATGGAACTTCGGCAGGTGGTCAAAACTCAGCTGGTGCATTGTTATTCCACCCAGAATTTTATAAAGCTGCAGTTTCTGCTTGTGGCTGTCATGATAATAGGGTAGATAAACAATGGTGGAACGAGCAGTGGATGGGCTATCCGGTTGGGCCCCATTATGCAGCACAATCTAATATTACCAATGCTCATAAATTAGAAGGTAATCTATTACTTATTGTTGGCGAGGCAGATGAAAATGTGCCGGCAGAATCAACTTACCGCATGGGCGATGCTTTAATTAAAGCAAATAAAGATTTTGAGATTTTGACTATTCCGGGAATGGGGCATAGTGATGGTGGAACTTATGGGAGACGTAGAAAGAGAGAATATTTTATCAAAAACTTACTTAACATAGAATTACCTAGTCGCAATAATCAAGCTGCTACAAAATAAAATAAATTCTCAGAAAATAATATGTTCTCTTCCAAAATTAAATATCATATACTAAAAATTAAGTACCTATACTTAGTGTTTTTACTTTGTTTTAGTATAACAGTACAGGCTCAAATATACCAACAAGCAGGTAAAGGCAATCCGCTTATACCGGGTTATTTTGCAGATCCAACTGTTAAAAAGTTTGGAGATACTTATTATATTTATGCCACTACAGATGGGAATGGTGGTGGTTATGGTCCATCTCAAGTATGGATGTCTAAAGATTTTGTAAACTGGTCTTTACAGGATATGAATTGGCCAACCACCCGCTATTATTGGGCGCCAGATGTAACCAAAGGTAACGATGGTAAATATTACCTCTACTATTGTCAACCAGTGGAGATATTTGGTGCATCTTCTAGTTCTCCAGTTGGCCCATGGACATCTTTATTATCAGAAGGAAAACCAATTGTCCCTAATTTTTTAGTACCCAATGTAATTACTTTAGATGGGCAGACTTTTAGAGACGACGATGGTAAATTTTATATGTATTGGGGTACTTGGGGTATTTATCCAGACCATGGCTGTGGTGTAGGTTTAATGAATGACGACATGAAGTCGTTTGCTAAACTTGCTCAAATTCCAAACACGGTGGCCAAAGACTTCTTCGAAGCGCCATTTATGTTTAAACGTAATGGCATTTATTATTTAACCTATTCATCTGGTAGGTGCGAAGATGGAACCTATCGTGTACAATATGTAATGAGTAAAACTGGTCCGATGGGTCCCTTTACTTATGGTAAAAATAATCCAATCATTGCTACCAATGAAGACGGCTCTGTACATGGGCCTGGGCATCAATCGGTGTTGCAAGAGGGTAACGCCTTTTACATGGTTTACCACAGGCACAATAACCCCAATTCTGAAGGTGGTTTCCACAGGCAAATTGTAGCAGACAAAATGCAATTTGACAGTGAGGGAAATATTCTTAAAATAGAACCAAGCCATGATGGCATAGGCTTTTTAGGAAAGAACGAAAATCCCTATACCAATTTGGCTTTAATGGCTAAAACTACAGCTTCATCTTTTTATAGTAACGATTTCAAATCTAGCTTTGCTGTAGATGATAATAATGGCACCTTATGGAAACCAAAAGATAATGTAAGTGAAGCTTGGCTGCAGTTAGATTTAGGGAAGGTTAGTGATGTAAAAAGTGTACATACCCAATTTGAGTATGCTACGTGGTTTTATCAATACCAAATTACGACTTCTTTAGATGGCAAAATTTGGAAAACCTATGCGGATAGAACAAAAAATACCATTCACGGTAGCCCGATGATAGATCTTGGCAATGTTAGGGCAAGGTATGTGAAAATTAAAATTACAAATACCGAGTATCCAGGCATCAATAAGGCAATATGGAATATTAAGGTTTACGATAATGATAGTTACAAACCATTGGCTAAAGTTAATGCTCCAAAAGATCATATTCAATTGGCAAGTAAACCTCAAGGGCTGTTAGTAGACTTAAATGCGAACAATTTAGAAATTGGTAACAGCGTATCGCAATGGAAAAATAATGGAAAACTCCAAGGCAGTTTTTCTCCTCTTACTGCGCAAGCACCAATAGTTGGCATGGTAGCAGGTAAAAAAGCACTATTGTTTTCTGGTAAAACGGTGATGAAGTCTGATTTTAGCGCTCCATCTTCCTTAAAAGGAAACGGCAGTTTTACAGTGGCCACTTGGGTTTACAACCCTACAATTGAAGATGAAGAACCGATTATTTCTTGGACAAAAAGAGGAGGAATAGATTTAAGTAATGGAGGCTTAGGCTATGGAAGTAATAAAAAATGGAGTGCTGCCACGCACTGGGGTTGGGCAGATATGGCTTATAAAAAAGTGCCTGAAGCTGGTAAATGGCATCATATAGCCTTGGTTTTTGATGGCACTATGGAAAAACTCTACGTAAATGGAGTTTTAGAAAAAGAAGAAAGAAAAATGCTGTTCGTCGCCAACTTGGATAAAATTCTATTAGGTAGTACAAGTGATAGAAACGCTTATTTTTCTGGTGCTTTAGCTGCGCTGAAACTTTATGATATCCCGCTAAGTAATAATGAAGTTAAGAAGTTGGCTAGTACAAATTTTAATTCAAATACGGCTTACTATTTTGATGCTAGCAATTTAGAATTTGGAAAATTAACGGAGTGGAAAAATGAAGGTGATCAAAGTGGAAGCTTAAAGGGGACAGTAAAATTATCGGCAGTTGGCGGCTTAGCTGCGGTAGTGTTAAATGAGCAAGATCGACTTGAATTTAATCAACCAAGCACAGTTCTCCAAAAAGAAAAACCTTATACCATCGTAACTCCCATTTATGGTGCTGATGAAGGGATTGTACGAATCAGTTGGCCAAATGAAAGTGTAGCTGGTACTAGTTATGAGCTTAATATAAAAGGAACTGGTGTTTGGCAATATGTGGTGCATGTTTTTGATGGAATCAAACATCAAACCTATATAGATGGTGTATCTGCTGCTAAACCGATGATTAAATCTGTAAAAACTGATCTGCCAAAATTAATGTTTAGCGCAGCTCAGAAAGATGCAGCAATTGCTTCCTTTGCTGTATATAATTATGTGTACCAACCTGCTGTTATTAAAACCGCTTACCAAACTTGGAAGTCTCAGCATCCGAAACAACAGTTTTTAGTGGATTTTGATAGCAAACCAATTGCAATTACGCCTCATATTGTTTTAATGTCCGCTAAAGCAAGCAATCTACCGGGAAGTGTGGTGAAATATGCTTTTATTGATCAAAAACAAGAACTGCAACATTATTGGAATGAAAACAAGAGTTTCTATAGTTTCGGTCTAAAGGAAAATCAGCAATATGCCTATCAAGTTATCGCTAAAGATAACTTCGGCAACATTGCACAGTCAAAGTCTGTTGAAACTGTGAGTACCCAACTCAATCAATTTCAGGTGTTCGAAAGCAATTCGTCTAAAGACCATGATTTTGTTGCGAATGGTGTAAATGGTACTTCATGGGATGGTGTAGTAGGTAATCCTTCATTACTCCAACAAAAAGATGGCTTGCTAAATTTAGCTTCAACAGATACCCATTGGGATGGATCTGCGGCAAAAGGTCCTTTTCTTTTTAAAAATATCAAAGGAGATTTTATTGTAGAAGTTAAGATAGCAGATTTGAGCGGATTAGCAGAAAACAAGGTAAAGGGAGCAAATGATGCCGGATTAATGGTGAGATCAAGCAATGGCGATTTTAATCTGATACAGAATAGTGTGTTGCTTGGTTGGGGAGTAGGGAACATGGTTACTGATTTTGGAAATAGAGGACGTAGACAGACCAACAATAATACTGGGTTTAAATTTTATAAACATTTACAGATCGAACGTTTAGGTAACATTTTTAACATCAGGGCGAGTAGCGATGGTAAAGATTGGAAGGAATTACCAGGTGGGATAATCAAAAGAAATGATATGGATGGGTTAGCAATACAAGTAGGTGTTTATCAAGCAACGTATGGTAAACAAGATGGATTTGCCACGTTTAAAGATTTTACGATCATACAGAAAAAATAACCAGATATAATTAAATTTTAGTCGTAAAATTAGTTCAATGGGCTTGCTTATCAAACAACGAGAGAAAGATAAATCTAGTTCCAAAAGAGGTGCATTCTACTATGAACTCGATATCGATTGTCATAAGGCCGAGTTTCTATCCTTCCTTAATTTTATCCCAAATTCTGCCAATTTAATTTCCTAGCTAACCGTTACCTAGAAAATTTTTTATCGACTAGAAATGGTTGGTTATGAGTATTGTTTGTTTTTAATAAAATGATGATGGGTTAAGATTTAGTTATCATAGGGTAAAATATTCATTAATAAACAGAATTTACACAGGTAAATTTATAAATGTTATTCGCACTATTAATATTAACCAAAACCAACCTTTAACTATTATGAAATTAACCTTAAAATCTGCATTGAATCACCTATACGGAATAATCAATGTGTTATTTATGACCGGGCCAAAATTAAATTCAGTATTCAATCCAGCATGCAAACATCTTTTGTATTTACCAATGAAACTAGAATCTATCCTTAATCAAAACTAAACTAATGATGATAAAAAAATATTTGTTTTTAGCAGCTTTTATAGCACTCTCACTTTCTTGTAAAAAGGATAAAACAAGTGCTGAGCCTGAAGTAGTTGATATTGTAGAAGATTTTGGTCCTGAACCTGTGGCTACAGAACCCTTAGCTATTCCTGCAAGTGAAATTACCTTATTTAAACTTTCAACAACCTATTATAAAAAGTACGTGATGCTAGGTACTACTTTAGAAAATAGCATACCAATTGTTTGTGGAAGTAACGTAACTGATTTGGCCATGCAACAAGCCAAATTACAATGTAGTTATATTGCCAATACCCCTGCCATACTCAACATGTTAAGGCAACAGCGCATCCACATTGTCATATTTGGCAACAGCGAATATCCTAATGTAATTCCTGGTTGGGATCCTAATTTAGACGCCACAAGATATGCAGGTGGTTATGGTCCGAATATGCCAGGAGCTAGTTGTGGTATACATATGGGTGATATCTTGAACAACACATTTGATAGATACCCAACTGAAAACATTGTAATACATGAGTTTGGCCATGCTGTAATAGACTTTGGATTAGATAAGCTATTCCCAGGCTTTAAAGCAAATGTTGCTGCCGTTTGGGAAAGGGCAAAAACCAAAGGTTTATGGAAAAATACCTATGCCATTACCAATGCAAGCGAGTATTGGGCAGAAGGTGTACAAAGCTATTTTAACCTTAATGGAAAAGGTCCAGAAGCTGGAGATGGTACACATAACCATGTAAACACTAGAGCTTTGTTGAAAACATACGATCCAGAATTTTACGATATTCTACACGGAGTGTATGGAGATGCAACGCTTCCTCCAAATGTTAAATAAAACCAAAAACCAAACAAAAAAACAATGAATACTAACCCAATTCACATTGCTACTATTGTGATCAACCTAAATTTTAATAATTTATGAAACACAAATACTTAATAGTACTTATTATAGGCTATTTACTGACGTTTACTGCCTATGCACAGAACGCTACGATAACCGGGATCGTAAAAGACGAAGGTGGTCTCCCTATTCAGGGTGTTTCTGTTATGATAAAGGGCACTAAAAATGGCACATCAACTGCTGCAAATGGCTCTTATACTCTTTCTGCGCCTGCCAATTCTGTATTGGTTTTTGTTTACGTAGGTTTTAAAACTAAAGAAGTTACTTTTACAGGGCAAACCACCATTAGTATTACGTTAGAAGAGAGTATGACTAACCTTAATGATGTAGTTGTTATTGGTTATCAACAAACTACCAGGAAAAAAAGTACAGGAGCTATTGCGAGCATTTCAGGTAAGGAGCTTGCCAATTTACCATCTGCTAGTTTCGACCAATTATTGCAAGGTCGTTTAGCAGGAGTAAACGTTCAAAATTTTTCTGGTGCACCGGGTGGAGCATCTACAGTATCAGTACGTGGTACAAGTGCTGTTAGTCTTAATTATAGTGATGATGCCTTTAATGTTTTGAGCTCACCATTATATGTTATAGATGGAGTGCCTCAGCCTAATCAAACTTATGTATCACCAGGAGCAGGTACTGGGTCCAATTATTTGGCAGGCTTAAACCCAAGCGATATCGAATCGATAGATGTATTGAAGGATGCTTCTGCAACCGCAATTTATGGTTCGAGTGCGGCAAATGGAGTAATTTTAATTACCACTAAAAAAGGAACTAATACCGAACCACGAGTTACCCTGTCTACTTGGGCAGGAGTAACCCAAAGACCTCAATTAAGAGATGTTACCTTAGGGTCGGTAGAACGTCACCAGAAGTTGGCCATATTAGATGCGCAGCTAGATTATCTTCAAAAGAGGGACATACCATATTTATTAACAGATAGTTTAAACCCCGCGTTTAATGGTAATACGGATTGGCAAGATATGTTTTATCAAACTGGATTTATCAATAGTACGGATGTGAGTTTAACTGGAGGTGGTCAAGGTGGGATGACTTATCGTTTCAATGGTAATTATTATGATGAAGAAGGAATTATTAAAGCTACTGGTTTTACCAGATATAGTACACGTTTAAACCTACAGGCAAGAGCCCTAAAAGAAAAGTTATTGATCAATCCCATCATCGCCTTTTCAAGATCAGATAGGGCAAGAGGAAATGGCAGTAACAGCAGCCCAATCTCGCTTGGAGCAGGCAATATGCCTTCGTCCCTACTTAATCTTTCGGAAGCAAAAAGAGCACTCTATCTAGGTGAATATGATGCCAGTGCTGATCAGAATACAGATAATAATTTAAATTTAAACCTAAATTTCGATTATGAATTTAGTAAGAAATTTCGATTTATTTCTCAAAATTCATATGTAAATACCACCGCTAGAAGAGATTTAAGTAGAACCAGTATTTTAGAAAACAATACAGGTAACTCTTCATACAGTTACACTGGTACAGGTACAAATTTACGTACCAATAATTATCTAAGTTATATCGATAGCTATAAAAAACATAGCTTTAATGTGGTGCTAGGCCAAGAGGCGATGTATAGGGAAGATAAAAGCTCTAGCTTAGGTGGATTTCAAGGGGTGTCTGATGTTATCCAGGTGGTTACCGGTTTTCAACAAAAAAATATCTATGCCTCTAGTGATTATCAATCTTCTGGTGATGCTTCTTTTTATGGCCGTCTTTCTTATGATTTTGATAGCAAATATGTTATTGGCTTAACTGGAAGGATGGATGGTTCGTCTAGATTTGGAAAGGATAGTAAATGGGGCTTTTTCCCATCAGCCTCTGCGGCTTGGTTAATTTCTGAGGAAAACTTTTTTAAAGACAATTTCAAAAAGTTATCATTGGTAAAACTGAGAGGTAGTATTGGTTTAACTGGTAATAGTAATCTCCCAAACTCTTTGCAATACAGTTTATATAATGTAAACGCCGGTGGATATGCAGGAAATGGTGGCGCAACTTCTTACAACGGGGTAACTTCCATAACACCTAATTTTACCGATGGTGTTGCTCAGAATAATTTAAGTTGGGAGCATTCTTTGCAATGGAATTTCGGTACTGATATAGAGATGGATGGTGGGCGATATTCACTTTCTTTTGATGTGTATAACAAGGAAAATACCTTGGGGCTTTTTAGTGTAGCCTTACCAATTACTACTGGCTATGAACGTGCCTTAACCAATTCTATTGGAGTTAGAAATAATGGACTTGAATTAGCTTTGTCTGCAAATCCATTGGCTAAAACAAGCCCAATTAAATGGATGAGCAGGTTTAACATTTCTTACAACAAAAATACCATTATGAGTTTGCCAAATGGAGGCAGAGATTTAGTAATGTCGGGTGGCAGGTTTGATAAATCACATATTTTAAGTGTAGGATCGCCAATTAATGCTTTTTATTTGTATAGAACTAAAGGCGTGTTTTCGAGAGACAGTGATGTCCCTGTAAATCCGTACACGGGTGAACGTTATGGTGCATCTGGTAATGCTTTTAGGGCTGGTGATTTTTATTTTGAAGATGTGGATGGTGATTATAATATCGATCCATTTAATGATGGTATCAATCCTGATAAAATACCTATGGGAGATCCAAATCCGAAATGGACTGGTGGTTTTACGAATAACTTCACCTATAAAAACTGGACCTTAGGTGTTTTTGCCACCTTCACTTTTGATCGTGATGTATTAAACTTGTTTGAGTCAGATCGATTTTCGACCTCTGCTTCTGGTAATGCAGCAAGTTTTGCTAATTTTTCAACAGGCGATTTAGACAAACTTAACATTTGGAGAAAGCCTGGAGATCAAGCAGAATATGCAAAATACGAAATAGGAAGTTATCGGTATTATTATGCAAGTTCACAAAGTTTCTTTTTAGAAAAAGGTGGTTATTTGAGGATAAAAAGCGTTTCGCTTAATTACAGCTTAGCTCAAAATGTAGTGAGAAGGTTAGGTTTAGGTTCTGTTAAAATATTTGCAGTTGCAGATAACTTGGCCATGTTCCAACAATCTAAAAGATTACCTGATGCTGAAGCGGTAAATGCTTATGGCGAATATAATGGAGCTGGTTATCCTATCCCAAAAAAATATACATTCGGATTAGATATCAATTTTTAAACCTACAATCATGAAAAATAAAAAATTATTATACACCGCCATTTGCTTAATCGCAGCTACGCTGCTTTTAAGTTCATGTAAAAAATTATTAAATCAGGAACCTAGAAATTCAACATTCGAAAATAAGTTTTGGCAAAATGGACGTGATGCGAAAAGTGCCGTTGCTGGAAATTATTCACTATTGAGAGATGTTTTAATGAGTGGCAGTTGGGCGCCTTCGTCACCTCGCTACTACATTTATGGAGATGCATTGGCACCTGGTCTTATGACCATGAATGGTATTGGTGATGGTTCCGAATCTATACAGTCGGGTAATATGGGAGGTAATTATAATCTTCAAAGTTTTGGCGATTGGTCTAAATATTACAAAGTAATTGCCATGTCTAACCTCATTTTAGAGAAGATGCCTAAAATGACAGATCAGCAGTTAAGTGATGTAACAAACCCTACACGTTTTAGAAAAGAAATGATTGGACAGGCTTATTTTTTAAGAGGACTTTCTTATTTTATGCTAAGCCGTGTGTGGGGGGATGTGCCTATCGCTAAGGTAGGTGAAGATCCTATCACTGCAGTAAACATTGCTCGTTCGCCTAAAGCCGAAGTATGGAAACAAGCTGAAAATGATTGCCATGAAGCGGCTAAGAACCTAAGCTGGGGTTATACTAACACTGCAGATGCCGCAGTAACGGCTAACAAAGGCTCGGTATACGCGTTATTGTCACATTTATATTTGTGGCGTGCTACTATGAGCAATCTTACCTCTGCAACCCCAAACATGACAGATGTGAACAGTGCAGATACTACTTTGCAACAACTAGTTGATAAGGGCGGATATCGTTTAAATGATACCACTAATTATTATAAAACCTTTATCGGAAAATCAACTGAAGGCATTTTTGAAATTGCAGCTAGCGAAGAAAATTTAGAAGGTTCAAATTTGGGTGTTGGGAAAATGTTTTTAAACCAAGCTTATTTAAACAATAATAATCCAAGAGCATTTGTGCCAAAAAGTTACATTAGTACACACTTTGCAGTTTCTACCACTACAGAAGGTTGGGTATGGAATGAAGTAGCATGGGCATGGGAGTGGAAAACCATTAATACAACAGTAACAGATACCAAAGATATCAGGTACCGTAAAAACTTTACAGATATCGCCACAGATAGGCCGGCTTTAATTAAGTATAGTAATGTAGTTTATCGTGATCCTAATTTAAAAGCGGATGCTTATGTTAGTAACAATATCATTATTTTCCGTTTGGCAGATATGTTGCTTTTAAGGGCAGAGGTTGCGCTCTATAAAAATGATTTGCCCACTGCAATTACGATCATTAACGATTCTAAAAGGAGGAATGGTGCCGATGCCAGTACCTTATTGGCTAGTAACTTAACTAAGGACCAGGTAATGGAAGGTTATATTTTAGAACGTAGTAGAGAACTTTATTTAGAAGGACATCTTTTCTATGATATGTTAAGGACTAGAAAGTATAGCAATTATGCGCCATGGTTAAGTACTTCAAGGTTTACCCAAGAAGGTTTTTATTGGCCAGTATTTCCTAACTTGTTTAGTAACAATAATTTATTGGTGCAAACCAATTATTGGAGAGGTAAAATTTAATTAAAATAGAGTACATGAAAATGAAATATATATATCGTATAGGCATCATCGCATTAATTGCCATAATTGGAATAAGTTCTTGTAAGAAGGATGATTATGCTAATGATGGTGGAAAAATTTTAAGTGGTAGAGTAAATATGACTACTTATGATTATTTGAAGAGTAATCCCAAATTTGATTCGTTGATTAAGATTATCGATAAGGCAGGGATGAAAGACCAGATCAATGGCAATATCACTTTTTTTGCCACTACTAATTATGGGGTAGCAGATTATGTATCTGCTAAAAAACAGGAGAAAATTACTCAAGTAGGGGATGAAAATATTAAATTTACAATAGCTGATCTCAATTCAGCTGAATTGGCTGATTCGTTGAAGATATATATGTTCCCTGGTAAAATTACCCGTAACCAGTTGAATACAGACGGACGTCTTTTTAATAACTTACTTGGCCCAATCAATGGGGTGAGCTGGTTAATTAAATTAAGGAGGGCAAACGATTATTCGCAATATGTAGATTATGTAGAATATTTGAATTTTACTAAAGTAATTGGAACAAGGGATGATTTAGAAGCAGATCGTACTACTATCCCTCAAGATAGAAGAGATATTTCGGTAGACTGTCAAACCTCTAATATAATTACTACCACAGGTATATTGCATGTCACAAACAATTACCATCGGTTATTTTTCAATGCAGGTAAATTAGCGGGCAATTAAACTTAAAGATTATGAAAATTAAATATAGCATTTACATCTTATTGGCTTTTGTAGCATTGGCTTTTGCATGTAAAAAAATAGATCAAGGTTTTTTAAGTGATACCATTAGGTATAAGGATAGGATAATTAATGCCAAAAGGGGTATGCCACAGACTTTGTCTGATCGTATCAATGCAGATGGCTCTACACCACCTTTTAGTTTTAAAATGTTAAATCTGCGTAATAAAGCAACTGGAGCCGCTGCTCCACAAGAGTTTTACAAAGAGTATGAGATTTTGGTATTTAAACCAGGAATGGCTTTTGATCCAGAAAAGGACGTTACGGTTGCCTTATTGAATGCCAAACGCGAAACCTTAAAAAAACCACCTATGGAGTTTAATCCAATCAGTGGGCAAATTGCATTTAACCGTGCTTCTGGAAATTTACCCTTAGGAGAATATTTATTTGATTTAGAGGCGACTAATAGATGGGGAACTAAAGTTTATCCTTCTTTCGCACAGATTAATGTAATTGAGCCTAGTGTAGATGATGTTTTTGAGGTAACTTATCAAGCTGCTAATGCATCAACAGATGCGGAAGTTTTTACTGCAATGAAAGCACCGATTATTACTTGTACTAAAGTATCTAATGATGGGGCAAGAGTTATTTTAAAGATAACTGATAAAAATGGAAAGCCATTTAACCCAAAAGCAGGTGCTGTAATTAAACGTGGGGATCGCCCAACTTTTGAAACCCATGCTAAATTTAACCCTGTAGTAAGTACAGAAGAAGCTTTACTTTGTGATTTTGAAGTTGCTCCCTTCCCTTTAGTAAAATACATTACACCTACTACAGATTGGGGTTACCTGATCTATTACAGAATACCAAAAGCATTTATCAATATAGATGGAATGGCTAACCAAAATGCAAACCCAGCCTTTGGGTTCAGGGTTAAAATGGAAGGAACATACCAAATAGAAGTTAGAATGACCGACGCAACTGTGAAGTAAATTGACATCCTATTAAATACAGCAAAATCCACGGTGCCTTAAAAGCATGCGTGGATTTTGCTTTTATAAGCTAGATTAAAGTATAAATTGGTTAAAATACGAACTTCTAGGGCGAATATTGGGATGTTAACTTAAACAATAACTTAGTAAGTTTAGCGTACCTAAAAGCCCATAAAATGAGAGCTAAAATTTTAACATTGTTTGCTAGTTTGGCCATGCTTAATGCTGTTGCACAACTAAAGAAAGATTACCCAATACAACCAGTGCCATTTACCCGTGTGCATGTTAACGATAAGTTTTGGGCACCTAAGATGGAAATAAATGCCAATGTAACCATTCCTTATACTTTGCAGAAATGTGAAGAGAATGGAAGGATTGATAATTTTTTAATGGCAGCACATGAGATTGAAGAGGTAAAATTATCTCAGTTCACTTTTGATGATACTGATGTATACAAAGTAATTGAGGGGGCATCTTATGCCATGCAAGTTAAAAAGGATCCCAAATTAGAACATTATATCGATTCGTTAATCAATATTATAGGAAGAGCGCAAGAAAAAGATGGCTATTTATATACTTTTAGAACAGCAAATGCTAAAAAACCACATGAGTGGATAGGCTCAAAACGTTGGGAGAAAGAAGAAGATCTTAGCCACGAACTTTATAATTCAGGTCATTTATTCGAGTCGGCGGCAGCGTATTATGAAGCTACAGGGAAACGAAAATTATTAGATATTGCATTAAAAAATGCAGACTTATTGGTTAAGGATTTCGGTCCTGGTAAACTTCAAATTTATCCAGGACACCAAATTGTAGAGATTGGGCTAGTAAAATTATACCGTATAACAGGTAAACAAGAATACCTTGATTTGGCTAAGTTTTTTCTTGATGTGAGAGGTCCAAAAGGAGATCCTTATAATCAAGCAAATGCTAAAGTTATAGATCAAAATACAGCCGTTGGTCATGCCGTTAGAGCAACCTACATGTATACAGGCATGGCAGATGTAGCCGCCTTAACTGGCGACACCAGATATCTTTCAGCAATTGATAAAATTTGGGATGATGTGGTGGGTACAAAATTATACATAACTGGAGGTATTGGCGCAACTGGTGCTGGAGAAGCTTTTGGTGCTGCTTATCAACTGCCTAATATGAGCGCTTATGCTGAAACTTGCGCTGCAATTGCAAATATTTATTGGAATAGCCGTATGTTTCAATTGCATGGAGATGCAAAATATATTGATGTTTTGGAGCGAACCTTATACAATGGCTTATTATCTGGCGTTTCATTGAGTGGCGATCGATTTTTTTACCCCAATCCATTGGCCTCAATGCACCAACATCAGCGTAGTGCTTGGTTTGGCTGTGCATGTTGCATCTCTAACATGACACGTTTTATGCCTTCGGTACCAGGTTATGTTTATGGTAGTAATGAAAATAACCTTTATATTAATCTTTTTATAGCCAATAATGCCAAAATTAAATTAAAAGTTGGCGAAGTTAACATTACGCAGTTAACTGAGTATCCTTGGAAAGGAAATGTGAAAATTAATGTTGATCCCCTAAAATCAGCGCAATTTACAGTTCATGTTCGTATACCAGGCTGGGCTACTGATGCCCCTGTACCTGGTAATTTATATAGCTATCTAAATAAATCAAACAAAACAGTTAAATTATTGCTAAATGGAAAACCGCTTACTTATAACATAGAAAAAGGTTATGCAGTAATTACCCGTAAATGGAACAAAGGAGATCAACTTACGTTAGAGCTACCAATGGAAATTGAAAAAGTAATAGCCAATGCAAAAGTAAAAGACGACTTAGGGAGGTTTGTATTTCAGAAGGGACCGATGGTATATTGTTTAGAAGGTCCAGATAATAAAGATGCCCTAGTGCAAAACATCATGGTGTCGAAAGATGCTAAAGCAACAGCGGTATTTAATGCTGGAAAATTAAATCAGGTTGAAGAAATTTTTGTAGAAGGAACCGGAACAAAGCGCCAGTTAGGCTCTGAAGAATTGCTTCAATCTAACCAAAAAGTAGTGGCCATTCCATATTATACTTGGGCAAACAGAGGGCCAAGCGATATGACAGTTTGGATCCCTTACGAAGCTTCGGCAGCAAGGCCTCAGCCAGCTCCAACTATGGCTTCAAAAAGTAAAGTTAGCTCTTCGTTAAATAATCCTAAACTTCTAGAATCCGTAAAAGATCAGTATGAGCCAGCAGATTCTAAAGATACAAATTATCCATACTTACATTGGTGGCCAAAAAAGAACACAGTTGAATTTGTAAAATACGATTTTGAGAACGATGAAACCGTAACGGAATCTGGTGTTTATTGGTATGATGATGGACCCTGGGGTGGTTGCCGAATTCCAGTGTCCTACAAAATTTTATACCTAAAAGATGGCGAATGGTTTCCTGTGGAGGTAATTAGTGATTCAGGAATTGCAAAAGACAAATTTAATGTGCTGAAATTTAAACCAGTGCTAACTAAAAGTATTAAAATAGAAGTGCAACAGCCTGTAAACCATTCATCAGGCATACACGAATGGAAGTTGAAATAATTACCCTTAGTATGATGTTTTATTCAGAATTCAGGTTAATTCAAACAATTTAGATTCGACAATAGTAAAAACCACAATGTTTAAAACGTAAGTGGTTTTTACTATTTTACCTCACCTGAAATTTTTCCCGATACTGCGTAGGTGTCATCCCTACGCTCTTTTTAAAAACCTTTCTAAACGCTTTTGGATCACTGTAGCCAGAACTAAAGATAATCTCGGTCATTTGTTGCCCAGTTTGTTCTAATAATTTCTTGGCAGCTTCAATACGCGTTTGTTGTAAATATTCAATAGGGGTAATCCCTATAATCTGTTTAAATCTCCTTACCATATTTCTGCGGCTTGAGGGAATATCTTTTATCAATTCTTCGATAGTAGCGGTATCATGGTAATTACTTTCAATTTTTTGCTGGGCTGCCGCAACTAGTTCATCATTATGGCTATAAGAAGGTTGAAAAGTGCTGAAATAAGATTGTTTGTCTCTATCCATATCTATGGCAAAAACCTTCGCAATTTTAACAGCCATATCTTTACCACAGCATTCATTTATCAAATGCAATAACAAATGAAAGGAAGAAGTTGCACCACCGCTGGTATATAAGCGGCCATCTTGGGTAACTGTTCTATCCGCCTTTAAGATTACTTCTGGAAATGCATTCGCAAATCCATTACTCGCATCAACATGGGTGGTAGCAATTTTACCATTTAACAAACCACTTGCGCCCAGTAAAAAGGCACCTGTGCAAAAAGTACCAATGCTTGCCCCATTATTGTATTGTTCAATCAGATGAGGAATACAGGGTGCATTTGTTTGTATGGTTTGGGGCATGTTGTCTGTAGTGAAAGCTGGAATTAATATTAGATCCATGATTTCATCTGTTTGAATGCCTACAGTTTGATAGCCGAAAATTTCCTGATATTTGGAGATGTCATCTTCAGCAACCAATAATTTGATATTAAAAAACTGCGCTGCGTTGCTATTAGCATAAAATTTATTAACGGTATCAAATACATCTAAAATGGCAGCAACACTTAATAATTTATAGTTCTTGCTCAATAGAACGGCTATTTTCTTCATGTTAAAATGGTTAGATTTTTAAAGATATTAATTTTTGTCTTAAATGCCCCCTTAAGTTGACTTCAATAGCAATCAATAAGAGCAGAAAGTTCTTTTATCTTAGTATAACCAAAAATTAAAAAGATATGGAAGTAAAAACAGTAAGTAACAGGATGCATGGGCTTGTTGTGTTGTTTGATATGCACAGCAATTATTTCTGCAACGCCATAGATGGAATTAGCAATGATGATGCACATGAACGTCTAAATACAAAGGCAAATCATATAGCTTGGTTAGCTGGTAGTTTGGTTCAAGAAAGATATGAATTAGCGAATATTTTCTGTTTAGAATTAAAATCTGCAGCTGATGATTTATTTAAAGATCATAAAGGAATTCAGGAATCGGAAAGATATCCAAGTTTGGCTGAATACGAAAAGGATTGGAATAAAATAACTCCATTATTGAGAGAAAAATTAATCAATGCTAAGGATGAAGAACTAGATAGGGTATTAACCTATCCAGGAATGAGCTTCCCTGTATTCGAAATGACTTCCTTTGATATTTATCGAGAAGCAAATTGCATTGGTCAGATTGCGCTATGGCGAAGATTGTTAGGTTATGATCCAATTCAATACATGTAATGATGATAAATAAGGATGAAATTGCAAACGAATTAAGCGAAGCGCTATCTGGATTGCTAAAAGCTGTTGAGTTATTTGATGAAATTCAATATCATAAAATTCCGTTCGAAAATAGTTGGACGGCTGGCCAAGTTGTTGCACACCTCTCGCTATCAAATAATGGTTTTCTCGATGTATTAAATGCCCAAGTAGCTGATACAGCAAGAGCAATCGATGAGCTTAAATCTCAACTCAAAGCTATTTTTTTAAATTTTGGAAATAAAATGAAGTCGCCAGATTTTATCTTGCCTCAACTCAAAGCATATGATCGAGAAATACAGTTATCAGAAATAGTTAAAATCAGAGCAGGGTTTTTAAAAGCAATTAACGATTTGGATTTGAGCAAAACCTGTATTTCATTTCCACTTCCAGGTTTAGGCAATTTAACAAGGCTCGAAGCCATTTATTTTGTAATTTACCATACAGAAAGACATACACATCAGCTAAAAGAAATATACCGCTTTTTAAAACAAGCTTAAAGGGTTATATCTTAACTAAAAATTAATTTAAACAAATTTAAAATGACCATTTTTTTAAGCGTTCTATTAGGCTTAGCAATTCTAGTCGGATTGTTATTATTCTTTGCTGTAATTATTAAAAAGGATTATGCTATTGAAAGGGAAATTACAATTAACAAACCCATCAGCGAGGTGTTTGCTTATGTTAAATTGATGCGAAATCAAGAAAAATATAATGTTTGGGTAAGGAGAGATCCAAATGTGAAAATCGTTTACCAAGGCGTAGACGGAACTGAAGGTTTTACCAGCAGTTGGGAAGGCAATAAACAAGCAGGAAAGGGAGAACAGGAAATCAAAGAAATAAATGATGGAAAAGCCATTCATATCGAGATCAGATTCGAAAAACCTTTTCAAAATGTGGGGCAAACTTATCTATTTACAGACGCGATATCGCCCACAGCAACCCAGCTGAAATATCAAATGGTGGGTACAAATAAATTTCCGATGAACTTAATGAATATTATTATTGATGGTTTGTTAGGTAAGGATTTAGAGAAAAGCTTAGCCAACGTAAAACAAAATTTAGAACCAGTTAACCAAATATCAAATCAATAAAACAAAAATCATGTTAGTAAATCCATATTTAAATTTTAACGGTAATACCGAAGAAGTTTTCAATTTTTACAAAGCTGTGTTCGGTGGCGAGTTTGCATTTATACAACGTTTTAGCGATATGGCTGAAGGTGATAAGCAAGGCGATGGATGTGTTGATAGCGACATTCCGACTGCCGATAAAAATGGTATTATGCACATTGCATTAAATATTGGCTCTACTATGTTAATGGGAACCGATGTGCCTTCTAACATGGAACAGGTTAAAATGGGGACAAACCTATCACTTTGCATTAGTGTGGATAGTAGGGCAGATGCCGATCGAATATTTACAGCATTGAGTGAAGGTGGTAAGGTGCAAATGCCAATGCAAGATATGTTTTGGGGAGATTATTATGGCATGTTAACTGATAAATATGCCACACAGTGGATGATTAGCTTTAATCCTGCTTTTGACGGAAAAAACGATAAAAATTAAGAATTTCGCCCATCAATCTAAATAACTTACTAGTTGATGGGTGTATTTTAACAAACATGGTCGAAGTTTTTAAAACAGATGTATCAACTGAAGCAGCTGCCAAAAGTTTGGTAGCACAAATTCATCAAACTTTTGATGAGTATAAGGCTAATTTTGATCTCGACGATTGTGATCTAATCTTAAGGATTGAATGCGAAGCCTTTGCAATACCTCCACAACCAATTATAGAACTTTTAATGTACAACGGATTTTGTGCTGAAGTGCTCAAAGATTAATGTTATTTAAATATAAGTTAGTAAGATGATTTGTCTGGTCGTAATTGCTTTTGTAGATTGTCATTTTATGGTTAGGAAAAGTGATAAATTTTGTTTTCAAAAGCTATTCGCTAACTTTATAAATACATTAAATTCATTCCTATGTTTAAGAAGTTATCAATATTATTGGTTTTTACCATTTGCAGCCTATCTGTCCTTGCTCAAAAAAAAGATGATGTTTTGGGCAAATGGGCCAACCCATCTGGCGAAGGTCAAGTAGAAATCTATAAAAGAGGAGAAAAATATTTTGGTAAATTGGCTTGGCTTAAAGAACCAAACGACGAAAAAGGCAAGCCAAAAACTGACATTAAAAATCCAATTGCCAATTTAAGATCGAAATCTATTCTAGGCTTAGAAATTCTTAAGGATTTTGTATTTGAAGATGGTAAATGGACAGACGGCACCATCTATGACCCAAAAACTGGTAAAACTTATAGTTGTAACTTAAATATTAAAAGCGATGGCCAATTAAATATCAGGGGATATGTAGGTATTTCGTTAATAGGCAGATCAGAAAGCTGGAAAAGAGTTAAATAGTTCTTTTCAAATTGCCTATATTCAAAAATTAATTTGCTCCACATGAAAACTTTATGCCTATTTCTTCTGCTTTGCCCTGCAATTATCTTTGCACAAGATTATACTTTAAAACCTATTGCAACTGGTAAAAGTACCAGCATGCGTGGCTTATCTATCGTTAGTGATTCTGTAGCTTGGGTAAGTGGCAGCAACGGCTATGTAGGTAAAACCTTAAATGGAGGCAGAACTTGGGAATGGACACAACCAAAAGGTTACGAAAAGTTAGACTTTAGAGATATCGAAGCATTTGATAACCTAAAGGCAATAATTGTAAATGCTGGTTCTCCTGCATACATTTTATCCACTATCGATGGTGGTAAAAATTGGCAAGAAGTTTATAAAAATACCGACTCAGCTATATTTTTAGATGGAATGGCATTTTGGGATAACCAACAAGGAATGGTTTTTGGCGATCCGATTAAAAACAAAATGCAATTGCTTAAAACTACCGATGGTGGTTTAACTTGGAAAAATATTTCCGAAAATCTGAAAAAAGAGCTAAAAGTTGGCGAAGCTAGTTTTGCCGCAAGTGGTACAACCATTAGAACCGCCCCAGAAGGAAAAGTTTGGATAGCTAGTGGAGGCTCGGTATCCAATATCTATTTTTCTAGCAATTATGGTAAAACTTGGAAAGTTTACCCATGCCCAATTTTACAGGGAGAGAGTAGCGCTGGTCCATTTTCAATTGCTTTTTATGATTCAAAAAAGGGGATTGCTGTAGGCGGCAATTACCTGAAGGATAAAGAAAACAGCAATAACATATTACTTACTACCAATGGGGGTAAAAAATGGTCTAAACCAAATACACCAGTTTTAGGATTTCGCTCTGCGGTAGCGTATGTTACAGATCAACTTTGTTTTGCTACGGGCACTTCGGGTACAGATGTTTCTACAGATGGTGGCAAAAACTGGAAAAATATTTCTACGCAGAGTTTCAACGCTATTCAAAAAGCTAAAAAAGGTAATTTAATTTTATTGGTAGGAAATAGAGGAAACATTTATCAAGTGGTTTTATAGCTTTTTCCTAATGAAATAATCTCCTTACCGAAAAACTAATCCCTGATCTTACTGCAGCTCTCTACTCTATCAGCTAAGGCGAATAACCAATCAGGTTTTACTTGTTGATAATTTTTTTTTTATCAAGTTGTAAGGATTTCATTTTTCTATCGACTATATACCTATAACAAGCATAAGTTATATTTCCTCTATGATCATACCTTCTCAATTGTAGTGGAGAGAACGATAAACGGCTTTAACCCTCATGAATACATTAACTATATACACATATGAATACTTGCTTTTATAGGTCAATTAATTAAAAGGCAATTTATCTAAGTTTGAATTGATGGTGCAAGAAAATAAAAAACCAAATCCAGCTTTATGGGTATCGCTTTATGCGGATAAACTGTATGCTTTTGCAATCAAGAAGGTTTTCGCCGAAGATTTAGCTGAAGATCTAGTGCAAGAAACTTTTTTGGTTGCTTTGCAAGGTATTAAAAATTATAGAGCTGAAAGCACAGAGTTGACTTGGCTTACTGCTATTCTAAAAAATAAAATAATAGATAGTTTTAGAAAGAATAAGCTCAAAATTGAACAATTGCCAGAAGATATTTTTTTTGAGGAGAATGGGCATTGGAAAAGTAAGCCATTGGAGATTGGGAACAATCCAGGTAAGGGATTAGAAGATAAAGAGCTGAGGAATGCCTTAGAAAATTGTATTAAGAAATTGCCCGCTCTTTGGCTAAACGTTTTCAGCTTAAAATACATAGAGCAGTGTAAAACGACATTTATTTGCTCATCGTTGGGTATTTCAAATGCTAATTATTGGATAATTATTCATCGCAGCAAGCTCCATTTAAGAGCTTGTTTAGAAAAAGACTGGTTGTAATATGAGATGGATGGAAATAAATAAAAATGACTGTAAAAAAGCAAGCTTTTTAATTGAGAAGCAAATGCATACTAGTTTGAAGTTTGCAGAACAAATAGCCTTGAGATTACACCTCTTTGGATGCTCCTGGTGTAAAACTTATCAGCGCCAAAGTAAAACGATCGAGCAAACAATGATTGGTATTTTAAATAACCAACCTGAAAAAAAACTATCAGCAAATTTTAAGAAACAATTACACATAATGATCACAGAAAATTTAAAAAAATCAACATGAAAAAAATAGTAATGCTATGTTTGGTGCTATCAGTAACAGTACAACTGTATGCACAAGAACCTTTAAAAATTGGAGATAAAGCACCTTTGTTTAGTTTAAAGGATAATAAGGGAAAAACTGTAGACTTGAAAAGTATTTTAAAAGGAAATCAATCTGTTGTTCTTTTTTTTTACAGAGGGCAATGGTGCCCACATTGCAACAAACATATTAAAAATTTGCAAGATAGTTTACAGCTGTTGACGGCAAAAGGGGCTTATATTATTGGTGTATCGCCAGAAACATCAAACGGTATTGATCAAACAGTTAATAAAACAAAAGCTTCATTTAGTATCATTAGTGATAGAGATTACAAAGTGATGAAGGCTTATAAGGTAAATTATGTGATGGAACTAGGCCTGGCAGATCGATATAAAAAAGGAGGGTTGGATATTGCTCTAGCTAATGGACAAGCAGACTATGTTTTGCCCGTACCTGCCACGTATATCATCGATAAATCTGGAAAAATTAAGTATGTTTTTTTTGATAAAGATTACAGAAAGAGGCCATCCGTTAAAACACTAACCGCTAATTTATAGTACCTAACCCTGAAACTAAAATTTCAGGGTTTTTTTTATATCAATAATTTGTCATAAATCAGCTACATTTTCGATAGAAAGTTTCCTTGTTCAAACATATATTTACTTTTGCTGTTTAACAAAAATGTTAAACATAATTGTAAATGGCGCAGAGAGATACGGGAACAGAACAGTTAATTAAGGATACCGCAAAGCGGATCTTTTTTTCTGAGGGAAAATTACATGCTACCACTCAAGATATTGCAGATGCTGCAGGGGTAAATCGTACACTAGTAAATTATTATTTCAGATCAAGAGATATTCTTTTTGAACAAGTGGCAACAGAAGCTAGAGCGGAAATGTCGGCAGTATTAGATTCTGTTTTCACTGCAGAATTAGCTTTTAAAGATAAGTTAGAGAAATTAATTACTGTTTTTATGGATCAAGCCATGAAATTTCCATACCGCGAAATGTATGTGGTAACAGAATTAAATAGAACAGAGAGAACGGTTCCAGAAGAAAAAAAGACGCGATTAAAAGCTTTCTTAAAAGAAATTAGTGCAGAAATGGAAAGTGGAAAAATAAAAAAGATGGATCCACGTCAGTTTTGTATGAATTTATTCGCCTTAATGGCCTATCCCTTAATTACCAATTGCCTAAATAAATCTTTATACAATATTAATGATGCAGAATATGCAAAATTGATGAAAGAACGTAAGCGATTAATTTTCGAAATGATTTACCAATAAACTTATAAAAACACACACAAAGTAACCCATACATAAACATGAAAACAACAATTCGACTGTCGACTATTTTATTTTTAGGAGCTGTACTTGCCTCTTGTGGCGGCAAGGATGATAAAGCAGCAAAAGCAGCGGCTGCGGCAGCACAGCCCCAAGCTTATCCGGTATTTGCCGTTGCTAGCCAATCTACAACCCTCGATTCTGATTATCCTGCAACAATTGAAGGTATTCAAAATGTTGACATTAGACCAAAAGTAGATGGATTTGTAGAGCGAATTTACGTGGATGAAGGTGCAGTGGTTAAAAAAGGACAGTTACTTTTTAAAATTATGGCTCCGCAATACGAGCAGCAAGTTAGAACAGCAGCTGCAGCAATTAGCAGTGCAGAGGCTGATGTAAATGCAGCCCAACTACAGGTTAACAAAACTAAACCTTTGGTAGAGAAAGATATCATCAGTAAATATGATCTTGAAGCTGCACAACTTACTCTGCAAAGCAGAAAAGCTGCCTTATCGCAAGCAAAAGCAGCATTAGTTAATGCCAGAGTTAATTTGGGTTATACTTCAATTACCAGTCCGGTAGATGGCATAGTGGGTAGTATCCCTTTTAAAGCAGGTAGTTTGGTAAGTAGTGCTAATGCAGAACCACTTACAACTGTTTCTAATACCTCAAGAGTATATGCTTATTTTTCTTTAAACGAAAAGCAATTGTTAGATTTTGCTAATGTTTACAAAGGCAAAACATTGGCAGAGCAAATGAAGAACATTCCGCCAGTTAGTTTAGTATTGGCAGATGGAAGTACTTATGCACAAAATGGAAAGATCGAATCTATCAACAGCCAGATTAATACCAATACCGGTTCCGCAAGTTTAAGAGCTACGTTTCCAAATCCAGTTTCTTTGCTAAAAAGTGGATCCAGTGCAGCGGTACGTATCCCTCAAAATGTGAGCGATGTAATTTTAATCCCTCAGAAATCTACTACCGATTTACAAGGTAAAAAATTCGTTTACGTTTTAGGCGATTCGGCTAAAGTTGTAAACACACCAATAGAAGTAATGGAAATTACAAAAGGTAAGTTTTATGTAGTAACTAAAGGTTTAAAAGCAGGTGATAAAGTTGTTTTAGAAGGTTTTCAGTCGTTAAGAGACGGAACTAAAATTAAACCAGAAGAAAAAAATACGGATTCAGTTTACGCTGAAATTAAAAAATAGTTTGTCGTAGTCCGATACCAATCGGATGTTATATCAAAATTGAAAAATCAAACTTTATGTTTAAAAAATTTATAGATAGACCGGTTTTATCAACCGTAATATCGATTATCATAGTCATACTTGGTATACTTGGTTTGGTTACCTTACCAGTTTCTCAGTATCCAGAAATCGCACCACCAACCGTACAAGTATCTACTTCATACCAAGGGGCAAATGCCGATGTGGTAATGAATAGTGTGGTTATTCCGCTAGAAGAACAAATAAATGGGGTAGAAGACATGACCTACATGACTTCGAGCGCTAGTAATGATGGTTCTGCAACAATTACTGTAAACTTTAAATTGGGTACTAATCCAGATTTAGCTGCAGTCAACGTTCAAAATAGGGTAGCAAGGGCTAGTAGTTTATTACCTGCCGAGGTTACAAGGTCTGGTGTAATTACCGCTAAAAGACAAGCTAGTAATGTGCTTATTTTTGCACTTTATAGTGATGATCCAACTTATGATCAAAAGTTTTTACAGAACTATGCCAACATTAACATCATTCCTCAAATTAAAAGGATCAATGGTGTGGGCGATGCTAGTGCATTTGGACAGTTAGATTATTCGATGCGTATTTGGCTTAAGCCAGAGGTTATGGCTACTTATGGTTTAGTACCAAGCGATATCAATGCAGCATTGGCAGAACAAAATATAGAAGCTGCACCTGGCCAATTCGGCGAGCAGGGCAATCAGTCTTTTCAATATACTTTAAAATATACAGGTAGATTAAAGGATGAAACTGAATTCAGCAATATCATTATTAGAGCTGGAGCAAATGGAGAGATTCTACGTTTAAAAGATGTGGCAAGAATAGAATTGGGTGCATTAAGTTACGCAAGTTCTGTTAAATATAATGGAAAGCCAGCATTGGGTATTGCAATTAACCAAACAGCAGGTTCTAATGCAAAAGAAGTAATCGAAAACTCCATTAAAGCTTTAGAAGAAGCATCAAAAACATTCCCTAAAGGCATACACTACAATACGCTTATTAATGTTAATGACTTTTTAGACGCGTCTATTGAAAAGGTAATCCATACTTTAGTTGAGGCATTTATTTTGGTGTTTTTGGTGGTGTTTATCTTCTTACAAGATTTCCGCTCTACCTTAATTCCAGCAATTTCAGTTCCTGTAGCAATTATTGGTACCTTCTTCTTTTTAAGTTTATTTGGTTTTACCATCAACTTGTTAACGCTTTTTGCATTGGTATTGGCCATCGGTATTGTGGTAGATGATGCGATTGTGGTGGTAGAGGCGGTGCATGCTAAATTAGATCAGGGTTATACTTCTGCCAAAAAGGCAACTGTAGATGCCATGGAAGATATTACTGGTGCTATTATTTCCATCACCTTAGTAATGGCTGCGGTATTTATTCCAGTTAGTTTTATTCAAGGTTCATCTGGTGTATTTTATAAACAATTCGGATTAACCTTAGCAATCGCAATTATTCTTTCAGCGGTTAACGCACTGACCTTAAGTCCGGCTTTATGTGCATTGTTATTGAAACCACATGCTGATGATCATGGTAAAAAGAAGAATTTTTTACAGCGTTTTTATACAGGTTTTAATACTTCTTTCGATTTAATGACCAACCGATATAAAAAATCTGTTGGGTTTTTAGCTCGTAAAAAATGGGTGGCAGGATTAGGTATTGCCTTGTTTACGGTATTATTAATCTGGACCATGAATAGTACGCCAAAAGGTTTTGTGCCTAATGAAGATTTGGGTACGATCATGTCAGATATATCGCTTCCTGCTGGAACATCTCAGGAAGAGACATCTATTATTTTAGAGCGAATTGATAGTATCGTACATCAAATTCCTGAAGTTAAAAGTTCGCTAAGAATTGTTGGTAGAAGTATGATTAGTGGTTCTGGAAGTTCTTACGGGATGGTAATTTCTCGTTTAAACCCATGGGATGAACGTAAGCGTGATGTAAAGGCCGTTATTGGAGAGTTGTTCGCTAAAACTGCGAGTATAAAAGGAGCAAAAATTATTTTCTTTGCGCCTCCAACTATACAAGGTTTTGGTACCAGCGGAGGTTTTGAGTTCCAATTGCAGGATAAAACTGGTGGGAATATCAATAAATTTAACGAAGTAGGTAATGCCTTTTTGGCGGCATTAGCCAAACGTCCAGAAATTCAGTATGCATCAACCTCATTTAACCCTAATTTTCCTCAATATCAAATTGAGGTTAACGTAGCTAAAGTTAAACAAGCAGGATTAACTGTAACTGATGTATTGGGCGTTTTACAGGGTTATTTTGGGGGTGTTTATGCTTCTAACTTTAATAAATTTGGTAAGCAATATAGGGTAATGTATCAAGCAGATGCCCAATTTAGAGCCAACCAACAGAGTTTAAATGGCATATTTGTGCGCAATAGTAGTGGTGTAATGGCTCCTGTGAGTGAGTTTATTAACTTAGAAAGGGTATACGGACCGCAAGCTATTTCTCGTTTTAACCTTTATACCTCAATTGCAGTTACAGGAAGCCCGAATGCTGGTTTTAGTTCTGGAGACGCACTTAAAGCGGTACAGGAAGAAGCAGCTTTACATTTACCTACAGGATATGGTTATGAATTTTCTGGTTTATCTCGTGAAGAGATGGCAGGTGGTAATCAAACTATCTTTATTTTCTTGCTTTGTGTAATCTTTGTTTACTTTTTATTGGCTGCACAATACGAAAGTTATTTACTGCCATTGGCAGTTTTAATTTCTTTACCTATAGGTTTGGCTGGTGTGTTTGTATTCGATAAAATATTTGTGGTAGACAATAATATCTATACTCAAATTACCCTCATTATGCTGGTTGGATTACTTGCCAAAAATGCCATTTTGATTGTGGAATATGCGGTGGATAGAAGAAGAAAGGGAATGAGCATTGTAAATGCGGCAATTGAAGGTGCTACTGCTCGTTTACGTCCAATTTTAATGACATCTTTTGCCTTTATTCTGGGTTTATTGCCACTAATGCTATCGAGTGGGGTAGGTGCTGAAGGAAATAGATCAATTGGTACTGGTGCAGTAGGGGGTATGTTAATTGGTACCATATTCGGAATTTTTGTAATTCCGGCATTATTTATCATTTTCCAGACCTTACAAGAGAAAGTAAGCAATAAATCTCCTTTTGATGAAGGTGTAGAAGCAGAACAAACAGAACTAGAATTCCCGGTAACAGCTAACCGTGAACATTAATTTAAATTTTATGAAATTCAGAAATAAACTTCCGCTCTTACTTATCGGTTTTGTGCTACTTATTTTAAGTGCATGTGTTACCAAAAAATATACACAGCCTAATGTAAAGAGCGATAACTTATACCGGGATCAGCAAACTACCGATACTACAACCATAGCAACTTTGCCATGGAAAACGCTGTTCTCAGACCCAACGCTACAAACTTTAATTGAGCAGGGCATTAACCAGAACTTAGATTTAAAGCAAGCAATTGAGCGTATTAAAATTGCTGAGGCAACTTTGCAACAAAGTCGTGCAGCGTTTTTGCCAAGTTTGCAAGGCGATGTTTCGGTAACAGATGCTAAACAATCTAGAGCGGCACTAAATTTTCCTCCAGGTATCAACATTAACTTAGAAACACAAACATACAGAGCGCAGTTAAGTACAAGTTGGGAAGCAGATATTTGGGGTAAACTAAGCAGTGCCAAACGCTCTGCCTATGCCACGCTATTACAAAGTGATGCTGCAAAAAGAGCAGTGCAAACGCAGTTAATTGCAAATATTGCTAATGCTTACTATAACCTTATGGCATTAGATCAGCAATTAAAAATTACAGAACAAACTATTAAAGTTCGTATAAGTAATGTAGAGACAATGAAAGCACTTAAAGAAGGTGCCGTTGTTAATGGAGCTGCAGTAGTGCAAAGTGAGGCAAATTTATATGCTGCGCAAGTTACTTTGCCAGATTTAAAGAGAAGCATTAGAGAAACAGAAAATGCCTTAAGTATTTTAGTGGCAAGTGCTCCTGCAGCTATTAATCGTGGTACATTAACCGAACAAGTAGTTTACAACGATCTAAAAACAGGGGTTTCTGCTCAATTGTTGCAAAATAGACCAGATGTACAAGCTGCAGAATTTGCTTTTAGGGCTGCTTTTGAAAATACCAATACCGCCAAAACCTATTTTTATCCTGCTTTAACTTTAACAGCGAGTGGTGGTTTATCTACATTACAGTTAAAAGATTTCTTTAGTCAGTCTATTTTTTACAATTTGGTTGGCGGTTTAACCCAACCGTTTTTTGCAAAAGGACAAAATAAAGCGAGATTAAAAACAGCACAAGCTCAGCAACAAATCGCATTTTATGCTTTTCAACAGGCACTTTTAACTAGCGGGCAAGAGGTGTCTGATGCACTTTACGCTTATCAAACAGCTAATGAAAAACAAGAAACTCGTGCAAAACAAATCGCATCTCTAACTAAAGCTGTAGATTTTACTCAAGAATTACTGCGTTATAGTTCATCAACAAATTATACTGATGTTTTAACGTCAGAGCAAAGTTTGTTAGCAGCACAATTAAGCGGCGTTAGCGATCAATTACAGAAACTACAGGCTGTAGTTAATTTATATAGAGCCTTAGGTGGTGGTTGGAAACAATAACATCTTTAATAAACTATTTTAACAAAAAAAGGGTTCAGAAACGAGCTCTTTTTTTGTTAGCAATTTAATTTAACCAAAAATTAATTTGTTTTATTAAAAGTGTAATTTTAATCAACTATCTTTAACTTTTCATCGAATATAAAAATGAATAATACAATGTTAAGCGAATAATCTGCTGAATTTTGTTTTTGTTTAAAATATAATAGTTTGATGGAATGCTTTTAGATAGTATTAAGGGTGCTAGATAATTGTATTCCTCAAATTATTTGATGACACCAAATTATATAAACTTATTTGTTTGAACTGTTTAAATACTTTTTTCTGTAAAAAGGTGGAGAGAATTAATTTATAAATAGTTAACTAATAAGAAACATCCTCATGGATAACACGTCATTAATCTGGCTTAAAGAAGATAAAAAATATCAAAAGTGCCCGGCTTGTAAAAAAGGTTTTTTGAGCCAAAGGGTTAAATCTTTTAAACTTTACAAATTAATTCCTTTTACTAAAGTTAAAAGATACAAATGTGATAATTGCGAAAAGGCTGTTCACCTATTCTTGAAGAAGTAAACTTACTTTATCAAATGAATATATAAACTGTTTATCGTATCTCTCAATACGTTACTAATTCCATTGGTATAAACAGGGTTACAACCATTTGTAATCACTACAATCCCAAATTTTTCTTTTGGATCAAAAAACATGGCGCTATACAAACCGTAGGCAGATCCAGTATGCCCTATCATTAGCTTCTCTGGGATCAAATCATCAATTTTTCTTAAAGCCAATCCGTAGCCTTCTTCATCGGAGATTTTAGTCTGCATTAATTTAGCATGCTTTTTAGATATTATCTTTACGTCTCTATATTTGCCATAATACATGTGCATCGTCATATACTTTGCCAAAGCTGATGCTGAGATTTTCATTCCGCCAGTTGGCGAAAATATAGGTGTTGTATAACCTAGAACATAGCTTTTAATCTCTTCTCTTCTTGGAGCATAAGCGGCTGTCGCAGCAGTGAATGTTTTATCTTTTGTACCGTATTCATAAAGAGTTGCAAACCTAGTTGAATCTAATTCACTAACATTATAACCTCCATAAAGCTGCAAGGGCTTTAAAATATGAGTTTGGATGTAATTGTCAAATCTTTCTCCAGATAGCTTTTCTATAATAGCGCCAACCATATTAAAGTTTAGATTACAATATTGATAACCTTCGCCTGGTTCGTAATTATTGTAACATTTTTCCCAATCGGTACTTTTATCAGGATTAATAACATCCAAATTAAAATATCCTTTACTGTCATTAATGCTTGAGGTATGGGATAAAATCATTTTTAAGGTAATTACTTTGTTAGGAAATTTTGGATTCCTTACCTTAAACCCTACTAAATCGCTAAAATCATCATCTAGTTTAAGTTTTTTGGCTTCAACCAATTGCATAATTGCGGTGGCAGAAAAGGATTTAGATATAGATGCAATTCTAAAAATCGCCTCATTATCAAGCGGAATGTTATTTTCAATGTTTTTTAAACCATATGATTTTGTAAATATTAGCTCACCTTTTTTTACTACAGCAACCGATAGTCCAACTACATCTAATTTTTTAATGATATCTTGTATTTCTGCATCTGCTTTATCTGCTTGGGCAAATAAATTGAATGAAAATCCAAAAACAAGTAAACTAATAGATAAATACTTAAATGTGCTTATTAAATTCATGAGTTAATGATTTTAATAAAGATAACATTAAAGCCTAACTGTTAATCCCATTTTAAT
>Ga0247816_10000158_pt1 | contig 40307 bp, 53 predicted proteins | sample UWRJL209509C1_FD_179930 | JGI IMG/M metagenome (GOLD analysis project Ga0247816, IMG submission 179930) | Plant litter microbial communities from Arlington Agricultural Research Station in Wisconsin, United States - UWRJ-L209-509C-1 | ecosystem: Environmental > Terrestrial > Plant litter >...
TTCATCTCGTGAGCTTTTGCTCATTTTCTTTGTTGGGTCACTCAAGCTACGAATACGGAGGCCGTTATCGCGATTAATAAACCCTGTTTGTGCTTTCGTATCAACCGGAATAGTAAAGATGTTATCCTGGAAGGCATTGTTAAAGCGTGTCGCGATATCACGAGTAATCTCGAGGTGCTGGAACTGGTCTTCGCCAACAGGCACGTAGGTCGCATTATAAAGAAGAATATCGGCAGCCATAAGTACTGGGTAGTTATACAAGCCAACCGTTACGCTCTCTTTGTGCTCTGCTGACTTGTCTTTAAACTGAATCATTCGATTCATTTCGCCCGTGTACGTAAAGCAGTCAAGGATCCAGGTAAGTTCACTGTGGGCAGGAACGTAGCTTTGGCGGTAGATATACGTATCAGCATCATCCATATCAAGCCCTGCAGCAACAAAGTACTTCAAGTTATTCAACGTACGACGGTACAGTGTGCTGTGATCGGTTGGTGTGGTAAAGCTGTGCAGGTCAGGCACAAACATATTGATTTGGTATTGCCCAGCATATTCTTGCTGCATTTTTACCATAGGAACAAAGCTCCCCAGGTAATTGGCAAGCGTCGGCTCTTCGTTCGAGCGAATGCCAGTAAGAATAACAGGTTTCGTCATTACCTCTATTATACCATAATTATACAAAAACTCCCCTGTAAACAGAGGAGTTTGTTTGTATCTTCGAAAACGACTTAACGCTTTGAGAATTGTTCACGCTTACGCGCTGAACGGAGACCGTACTTCTTACGCTCTTTTTCGCGTGAGTCACGCTTGAGCAAGTCGGCTTTTTTGAGTGTCGGACGAAGGTCAGAGTGTGCTGTCGTGAGTGCCTTAGCAATCGCGAGCTTGATAGCATCAACTTGACCAGCGAAACCACCACCCTTAACAAGGATAGTGATATCGAACTCTTTTTGCTTACCTGTAACGGCAAGTGGGTCAGTCACTTCGGCAAGAAGAGAAGAGTTACCTGAAAGGTATTCTGCTGCTGGCTTGTCGTTGATAGTGAGTGAGCCTTTTCCGCCAGGAAAGAGACGTGCAGTCGCTGTTGCGCTCTTGCGTCGTCCGAGTGCGTAGATATAACGTACATCAGCCATATTACTTTATCTCAACTTTCTTAGGAGTTTGAGCTGTGTGGGCGTGCTCTTCACCAACAAATACCTTAAGTCGTGCAAGACGAAGTGGGGCGAGTTTGTTACGAGGAACCATTCCCTTTACAGCTGCTTCAATAAGTCGCTCTGGGTTCTTAGCACGAACTTCTTTAACAGTCGCTTCTTTAAGAGCACCAGGGTAACCACTGTGTCGGTAGTAAACCTTGTCTTCTTCTTTGTTACCAGTCACAACAGTCTTCTCAGCGTTGATGATTACGACATAGTCGCCACCGTCAATGTGAGGAGTGTATGTTGGCTTGCCTTTACCAACGAGGAGGGCTGCAACTACTGTTGCAACACGACCAAGTGGTGCTGACGCTGCGTCAATGACATACCATTCACGAGTAACGTCTGCAGTTTTTAGGCTGAAAGTCTTTGCGTTAACCATTATTTGCTCTCTTTCTTTGCTGGAGCAGCCTTTTCAGGAGCTGCAGCTGTCTTTGGAAGATCTTTGATCTCATCAACAAAAGCAATGGTGCCATCTGAGCGCCGTCACCGACACGTAGACGAGTTCGTTCAACACGAACGTGTCCACTTGTTCGGCCAGCGAGCTGTGGTGCAATCACGTCAACAAGACGGAAGGCAGCAGCTTGTGTACTCAAACCAGCAATAACGCGGCGACGATTTGCAAGGTCACCCTTCTTTGCTTTTGTCACTAGTTTTTCAATGTAGCGGACGAGTTCTTTCGCCTTAGGGAACGTTGTTTCGATCTTCCCATGCTCTACCAAGCTAGTCGCAAGACCCTTGATAAGAGCGCGTCGCTGATCGCGTTCGCGGCTAAGTTTTCGTCCTTGATATCCGTGTCTGTGCATATTAGATGTCCAATTCTGCCAATTTATCTTTCACTTCATCAAGTGCTTTGCTGCCGAATCCCTTGAGTTCACGAAGATCTTGTTCGCTCAATGTGACGAGGTCACGAACGGTGCGGATTTCGTTGTTGATCAAAGCATTTGCAGTACGCGCGCTCAAGTTGAGCTCTTCGACTGAAGTGTTGAGTTCGTCTGATTCTTCGCTAAGGTCTTGGCCAAGTGCCGGAGCAGCCTCAACAGTTGTGCTACCAGCAAGTGCAGTGTATTGATTCACAAGAATCGCTGCAGCTTCTTCGAATGCTTCACGTGGGCTCAATGTGCCGTCAGTTTCAACATTCAATTGGAGCTTGTCGAGGTTAGTTTCTTGACCAACACGAGTTGCGTCAACCTTGTAACGAACACGAAGGACTGGGCTAAAGACTGCGTCAAGGGCAATCATGTCGCTGTGAAGACGAGTCGTGCTAGATTGCTCGATTGTCTGGTACCCGCGGCCTGATTCAATGACGATGTCGATAACGACAGACTTCTTTGGATCGTCGATTGTTGCAATCACCTGTTCAGGGTTTACAACTTCAACGTCAGCTGTTGTCTTGATGTCGCCTGCAGTGATAACACCAGCGCCCTTTTTCTCAAGACGAAGCTCAATAGGTTCATCAGTTGAAACACGAACATGAACGTTCTTGAGGTTCAACATGATGTCTACAACATCTTCCTTAATACCAGGAACAGTTGTAAATTCGTGGCTTGCGCCTTCAATACGGAAGGCAACGATTGCTCCACCCTTAATGCTTGAAAGAAGCACACGGCGAAGACTGTTACCTAGTGTATTACCGTAGCCGGCCTGTAGTGGTTCAATAACGAACGATGCACTCGTTGCACTTGACTCGTCAATACTCGCGAGTGCTGGGTTGTGAATAACTTTTGACATATCTTATATCTCTCCTTACCCTATCGTGAGTAATACTCAACGATTAATTGTTCGTTAATATCCGGCTCAGCTTCTTCACGTGTCGGAAGACCAGTGATAGAAATCGTTTGCTTCTTCGCGTCACTCTTCAACCAGCTCATTGCGCTCTGGTTTGAAGTCTTTACAACTTCGTCGAGTTCAGCAAAGTAACCTGACTTTGCGCTCTTAGGACGAACGCTAATTTCGTCGCCAGCCTTAAGGCGGATTGAAGGAATGTCAACACGACGTCCGTTAAGGATGAAGTGTCCGTGTCCAACGAGTTGACGAGCAGCACGGCGGCTAGTCGCAAAACCAGCACGGTAGACCGCATTGTCCATACGTTGCTCTAGAAGACGAAGTAGGTTCTCACCTTGGAGACCTTGCTGACGTCCAGCTTCGTTCATGAGGTTAGCAAATTGCTTCTCAAGAAGACCGTACAAACGACGAACCTTCTGCTTTTCACGAAGTTGTGTCAAGTAAAGACTTGGCTTACCTTGACGACCATTTGCGTGCTGACCTGGAATACCAGATTTGCGAGCCATGATCTTGTGCGCCTTAGGATGAAGAGCGTACCCTTCGCGGCGGCTTTGTTTAACAATTGGTGATGAATCTCGTGCCATATGTTATCCCCTTCGCGCCTTACGTGGACGAACGCCACCGTGAGGTACGCCGGTCACTTCTTTGATACTATCAATGTTCATGTCAAAACCACTGAGCGCGCGAATAGCAGCGTCACGGCCTTGACCAACACCCTTTACAAAGACGTCAACTGAGTTCATACCAAAGCCCTTAGCGGCTTCAGCAGCTTTTTCAGCGGCGATCTGTGCAGCGTATGCAGTACCCTTTTTGCTTCCGCGGAAGCCACTGGCACCAGCACTACTCTGAGTTAGCACGTTACCTTTTTTGTCGGTAAAGCTAACAATAGTGTTGTTGAATGTTGCTTGAATGTGCAATTGACCAGAAGGAACTGATCGCTTTTGCTTCTTTTTAGTAGAATCTGCCATCTTATTCCTTTCTAAGTCTTACTTGCTGATTTAGGTTGAGCACCACCAACGGCAACCGCGCGACCCTTACGAGTTCGTGCATTCGTACGTGTACGCTGTCCGTTAACTGGAAGACCTGCTTTGTGACGAAGGCCACGGTAAGCATTAATGTCTTTCAACCGTTTGATATTGTTTGTTACCAGACGCTGGAGGTCGCCTTCTACGGTATAATCACGATCGATCAATTCACGTAGTCGTTGTTCTTCAGCCTCGGTGAGATTTTTCACCCGAGTGGTCGGCTCGATACTAGCCGCCGCAAGGATGGTCGATGCAAACTTCGGACCGATGCCGTAAATATACGTCAAAGCGATCTGAACTTGCTTTTCTGTGGGTATAACTACCCCAGCGATTCGAGCCATGCTTAACCCTGCCTTTGCTTGTTCTTAGGTTTTTTCTTGTTGATAACCGTCAATCGCCCTTTACGGCGAATCAGCTGGTCATCAGGACTGATTTTCTTCACACTCGCACGAACTTTCATGAGCGCAATTCCTCCAGTTAAATTTGATCCTTGTGGCGATACGTGATTCTTCCCTTAGTAAGATCGTAAGGGGTCATCTCGACGTCTACCTGATCACCGGGCACAAGGCGGATGTAGTTTTTACGCATCTTCCCGCTAATGTGTCCGATAATGCTTAGGCCATTCTCTAATTCAATCTTAAATTGAGTATTAGGCAGTGCTTCCACTACCTTCCCTCGCATTTTGATGACTTCTTTAGATGTGACCATAAGTTACAATAAGGAATTATACAGCAAAAACAGAGGTAAGTAAAGCATTTATAAGAATATCATTCTCCAGCGCTGAATGATCGGTATGAATCTATTTTATCAAAACGACCTAAATCGTCAAGTATTCCTATTCTTAGGTACTCAAACACAGGGTTTCAGTAGATAAGAATAGGGACAGAGGATATGCCCTGGCCCCATTCACGGTATTCATCGCTCACTTCCGAAGAAGGAACAACTACACCTTTATGCGGCGCCAGCTGTGCACGATCGTACGACGACCAGTCTCAGTCATCGCGAGCCGAGGTGCCCATTGAAAACCTGGGCTTTGAATCGGGAAGTGTCGGGTCAACGCGCGCGTATACTCCCGAAGGAACAACGCGGTATCTCCGCCACACAGTTCAAGCAGCACTTCGATACGTCGTCGCACTCGCCTGAATTTTACCTCAGGGCCGTAATCACGAAACGTCTCATCGTACTTCTTGCCATGCAACCACTCAGCAGCACCGGAGCGCTGTATCTGAATGGATCGAGCCCGAAGGAGCATGTTGACTGCTTCGTCGTCAAGACACGACCGAAGCCGTTCCAGACGCCGTGCATTCACACCATCCATCTCCAGTTTGAAGAGTCGTGCTTCTCGTGCAATACGCGAATCAATTGAAGCCATAGCTATACCTCTGTCTATCGTCTCTCCACCCAACGGTGAAGGTGGGTGTACTAGAATACTTGTATTATACCATATTTAGCACAATAAATAAAGTACTACACATCGCTTCGGCCTGAATGTATTCAGATAAAAGAGATGTGGACAGAGAGAAGATACTGGCCACACTCGGAAGACGTTCGTCATCCTTTGTAGGCGGCTTCAGGGTTTCGGCGAATAGCTGACGTCACAACGACGTGTTTGCCGTTCGCAGAACGAGCAGCGCGAAATCGCAGTGCGAGCGTCATCCACTCAAGTCGCTCGACATCGTTGATGTGAACCCTGGCGTGGACCAAAAATCCTTTCTCATCGACAGAATCAATGCGCTTTCCGACGATCCATTCCGCAAGGTCCACCTTTATTGGAAAAAGACCCTTGCCAACACGACGCATCCATTCGTCACCAAGCGACCTGAGTCGCTCGCCGATCAAATGATTTGCTCGTGCATATCGTCGTTCATAGATCTGTGAAGCCTTTTTCCTCTCGAAATAGTCTTCAATGATCATAAGTGATATAACGCGCGCCATGAAATCCTGTGTACGCTCACGATCGCTCAAGTATTTTTTACTCAGCTCACTCACCTTCTCTCTGTCAAAGTACGTTCACCCACCGGTAAACGATGGGTTACTAGAACATTGCATACTATACAACGATATTGACGAAAAGGGAATATGTTCCGAGGAGACTACTTGTAGTCGTCGTAAGTGACCATGAGGGCACGAGAGTTGATCTGACGAAGTGCTTCAAGCGCCACTGAGACCACAATGAGGAGCCCTGTACCACCGATTGAGAGGTTTGTGCCTGTCACGCCAGCAATATGATAAAGCAGGTATTCAGCGATGAATGGGCTGACTGCGATGAAACCAAGGACGAGTGATCCGAAGAGGATAAGACGGTTAACAGTTGTTGAGAGGTACTTCTCAGTTTGCTTACCTGGGCGTACACCTTCGATGAATCCACCTTGCTTTTGGAGGTTTTCAGCGATTTCATTCGCGTTAAACACAATACCAGTATAGAAGTAGGTAAAGAAGATCACGAGTATAAAGTAAGCAGCTGGGTAGATGAATGCCTGTAGCTCTGTTCCAACGAAACTACCAGGGTTTGGTGTCTGGAACCAAACGATAAGGTTATCGGCAAGCGCAGCATACGCTTCGTTACCTGTTGCCTTAAGGATCTGCCCGATGAATGCTGGGAGTGAGAGGAAGGCAACCGCGAAGATGACTGGGATCACACCGGCAGCAATCAACTTAATCGGAAGGATGCTCTTTACGCCACCGTAACTACTATTACCTTGCACGCGCTTCGCGTAGTTGATAGTAATGACTCGTTGCGACTCGTTAATCTTGACCAGTAGGTACAACATCAATAAGGAGGCTATCACAATAGCAATGGAGACCCAGAAAGCTAACGGGTTAACTGGGACAGTGAACCATCCGAACACACCAAGACCACCGTTTGTTGTGTCGACAAGTGAACTCGCCATTGTTGAAAGGATTTGTGGCAACTGACTCACAATACCCGCGAAGATAAGGAGGCTAATACCGTTACCAACACCCTGCTCTGTAATAAGCTCACCAAGCCACATAAGGAGGACTGACCCAGCTGTCATAGCAGTAACTGCGACAACCCATTCGATCGCTGTTGGGTCTGCGAGCACGGTTGTGTTCCCCGCCAGAACTGTTTGACGAAGGATAAAGATGAAAGCAATTGATTGTACGACCGCAAGAGGGATCGTGAACATACGAGTCCACTGGTTGATCTTACGACGGCCAGATTCACCATCTTTGTGAAGCTCTTCAAGACGTGGAATCGCCTTTGTAAGAAGCTGCGTGATAATAGAGGCGGTAATGAATGGAGTTAGCCCAACAAGCACAATAGAGAAACTTGCTAGTGCACCACCAGAAAGAAGGTTCAAGAACCCACCGAAGTCTGTGCCGCTTACAACACTGTTAATAACTTCACGGAGCTGTGTTGGCTCAGCGAGTGGAATTGGGATGTGTGCCAATAGTCGGTAGACGACGATAATACCCAGCACAACAAGAAGTCGTTTTTGCATGTCACGGTTTTTAAGCGATTTGAAAATTATTTTCCAGTTCATATTTCAGTCTTTTCGGTCCCTATTCGGTTTTGATCAATTGTTCCTTATTATACTACACGACCCACAGATGTCACTAGCGTTTCCCAAATAAAATAGCCCCCATATATGAGGACTATCTTATTTTTGTAAGAAAAGACTTACTTGTCAGCAGCTTCAGCTGTTTTTGTACTCTGCTTCAGTGGCACAGGTGTCTTTACGACAGCACCACCGGCTTTGACAATAGCTTCAACAGCAGACTTACTCACACCAGCAACATGAACAGTTACTTTTTCAGTCAATTCACCACGAGTGATGATCTTAACTGTGTGGAATGGAGTTGCGATGTATCCAGCTTCGAAAAGGCTGAAGTTATCGACAGTCTTACCAGCAAATGCGTTGAGGTGGTCTAGGTAGACAACCTGCGCAGGAGTTCGAAGACTCTTAAATCCGCGAGCCTTAGGCACCGCACGAACGAGTGTACGCTGTCCACCTTGGAAAGTTGGAGCAAGCTTTTTACCTGTACGTGAGCCTTGACCCTTTGTACCACGACCGGCAGTTTTACCTTGTCCGGCTGCAATACCACGTCCAACGCGCTTCTTGTTCTTTGTTGGGTTCGTTTGAAGTTCGTTATACTTAGTCATTACGCCTCCTTCTCAGCAACAGCTTTTGTTGCTTTCTTCTTTGGTGTCGTCAACCACTCTTCGCGAGGAACGAGTGTTCGAAGTGCATCGATAGTTGCGTATGCGATGTTCACCTTGTTAGTTGAGTTCAAAGACTTAGTCAAAAGGTTACGGATACCAGTTGTACCGACGATTGCTCGTACGACACCACCAGCGATGATTCCTGTACCTGGAGCAGCTGGCTTAAGAAGCACGCGTGCGCCAGAGAACTTCACTTCGTTGTCGTGAGGAATTGTTCCGTCTTTGCTAATTGGAATAGTGATCATGCTCTTCTTAGCAACGTCAGTAGCTTTTTGGATGGCGACTTGTACGTCAGCACCCTTAGCAACACCAACACCAACCTTGTTCTTGCGGTCACCGACCACAACAAGTGCCTTGAAGCGGAAACGACGTCCACCCTTTACAACACGTGAGACACGGTCGACGTTAATAACTAATTCTTCAAACTGCTTTGGTTCAGCAGGAGCTTGTTCGCGGCGTCCGCCACGATTGTTATTGTTTCGCTGTACTTCAGCCATATTAGAAAACCAATCCTTCTTTGCGCGCTGCATCTGCAAGTGCGGCAAGTCGCTTCGCGTATTGTCGGCCGTTACGGTCGAATACGACAGCTGTTATCTTATTCTTCTTTGCTTTTTTCGCGAGTTCAGCACCAACGAGGGCAGCTTGGTCAGCGAGTGAGCCAGTCTGCTTTGTTCCCACAGTTGTCGCCGCAGCGAGTGTCTGTTGCTTTACGTCGTCGATAAGCTGAGCGCTGACGTGCTTGTTGCTGATAGTAACTGAGAGACGAGGTCGTTCAGTTGTACCAGAGATCTTTGCACGAACGCGAGCAGCACGTTGTGTACGGTTCAATACTTTTTTAGTAGCGTTAGTTGAACTCATGATTACTTACCAGCCTTTCCAGCCTTACGAAGGAGAACTTCGTCAGCATACTTAATTCCCTTACCCTTGTATGGTTCAGGCTTCTTTAGTGAACGGATTTCAGCTGCAGTTTGACCAACTTCTTGCTTGTTGATACCAGAAACTGTAATTTCCATCTTGTTTACTTCAAGGTTAATACCTTCACGCGCAGTATATTTTACTGGGTGAGAGAAACCGAGGGCCATGTTAATTTCACGACCGCCGCCTTCAACACGGAAACCGACACCGTTGATTTCGAGCTTCTTTTCGAAACCTTCAGTAACGCCAACGACGGCGTTAAAAAGAAGTGCACGCTGAAGGCCATGTTGTGCCCTTGCAATACGCTCTTCATTGTTACGGGTAGTGACAGCAACGCCGTCAGTAAGGGTAACAGTCACGTCAGACAAGTGAGGTACTACAAGCTGGCCTTTTGGACCAACAACAGTAATAACATCAGTGTCGACCGTGATTGTCACGCCTGAGGGAACTTGAATTGGTAGTTTTCCGATTCGACTCATGATTTATTCCATTCTTTATGGCACGAGTGAGGATAAGAGGGTAAATTATTTGTGCTTTCACGCGTTTGACAGCGGTGAGCGCAAAATCTTCTTAGACTTCACTCGCAAATTTATATCTAGATAATAGTAGCATAGAACGGAGGAGAAGGCAAGATGCTTAGTCTGTGACAATAGAGATATCTTTTAATTTTTGATCTCTATACATCCAATAAGCCGCACCTTGATATGCGCCGCTCGCATTTAACTGATTCTTATTTTCAAAAATTCTATACGTTAATGGAGATAATTTCCATAATTGGCCATCATATTCAACTTCACGCTCGCCCGCCACTACTGCAGTAATGTTTTCATCGGAAACAAAAGAGATGATGTCGCCGTCCTTTAAACCCTTTTTATAGAAGCTGAATAACGCACCTTGCTGTCGCGTCTTCGTGATCTCGTCGAACTCTCGTTCTTTGTTAACATTCTCTGGATATATTACCCGGCCATCAAATGACAATAATAGCTGCTGCACGAGTTCCTGATCGAGAGAGAAAAGTTCACTACTCCCAACGCGAGACCTGTTAAATATCTCGTGAAGTAAGCTCTCTTTATCGTCATAGTCATCGATCTCAATCGCAAAGAACCGCTTCAACCCAACAACATTGTAGTAACCATTCGATTCCAATACCCTCATCCGTTCAGGGTAATTTGGCGTTCTTGTTTTGCCAATTTTAATAAGTCCAGAAACGGCTGTAGTCATGATATAGATGATACCTTTTGTCATGTGGCAATTATACCACTCCTATTTCTATCTTTATTTGACATAATACAATGTATTACGTTACAGTGTTAAACAATGTAACAATATTTAACATCGAGGTTTACGTGGGACAATTTACAATTACACTATCTGATATTTTAGAAAATGAGGTTCGTGTTGCGGTTTCTAGAGGAGATTACGGAAGCGTGAGCGACTTCATTCGCGACGCAATACGGCTTGAGCTCTCTCAGAAGCCTCGTTACTGGGAGCGTGCTTCCATAGTTTTGGCACTTGAAAATAACATGATGCTTAAAAAACTAGTGGACGAAAGTAAACTTGAGAAAAATGAATTGCTTGAAGCCCTTCGACGAGGCTACTCTTCGGACTATTCAGATGCTGAACAAATTGCACGCAGGGACGAATTAAGCATAGAGGGATCGCAATTCGTTATAGACGTTTTAAATATGTACTCTTCTCTACAATATGCAGCTGATATACGAAACCTAAGCGACAAGCTAAAAAAAGACGTTATGTTTGAGGGCTTCGACGGAAATGCTGGTGATGGGTACCTTGGTTACACAAACTTCCTTGTTGATAATGGAAGCTTCACGAACGTAAAGCCACTAGACAAATATCCTCACCTCAATTCTCATAGCATGGTTAATGAAGTGTATCAACGTATGCTAAGCGCCTACAAGCCGATTTTCAGATCAAAAATAAATGGATCACCTAAGGATCTCGTACTAACGGCAGATGAAGTGCAAAAAATTCTTGACGAGCGGATACATCCAGAGAACCGATAGTAAGCATTCTCGCAAAGGATGAACTAACTATAATTCACCGAATCCCTAAAGAACTCCCAAATATACTGCGCAGTACTTTGCTTCGGCTCTTTTGGTCCGTTTGGCACCGATAGCCATCCATGGCCTTGTTTGCGCACCACAACAAGCCGAAGCATTGACCCATCGGCACAATCCTGCCAGTTGTAGGAGGTGGCTGATCCGGTTTTTACTGCAGGGAGTTTCGTTTCGCAATCACGATCTTTCGCTTGCTCATCAACCCAGCGAGGTATTTGTGGGAGTTTTCGCGCTGGCCAGCCATTAAAGGGTACTCGATTGTCTTCAGCGCTATGAAACACAAGGTACGATGGTGTGCGCTCTTCCCTTTCGCAGGTCGAGTAATACGCACCAGAAACGCTGGCGACGGCACGAATCTGATCGCCAAGCTTACAGCCGACGATTGTTGCAAAGGCACCACCGTTTGACATCCCGACGGCAAAAACTTGTGTTTGATCAACACAATACTGCGATGGAAGCAGGCCAAGAATGGCTTTCACAAATTCAACGTCGTAATCCCCTTCAAGTGAGTACGGAGCGCCTTGCCATGCGGTAAAGCCTTGTTTTCCCATTAGTGAATCAGGGTAGACTGCAATTGCCGGCAAGGCATCAAGGCCAGAATAGGCTCGCATCTGACTCCCGCTGCCATCAATACCATCAAAGTTAATGACTACTGGATATCGGACGCTTGGGTCGTAGTTCGCAGGGGTATGCACCTGGTAGGTCCGCTCGTAGCCTGCACTCGTAAGGGTAAACCTCTTTAAAGAGTCGCTCTTCATGACCGCATAGCTCTCACAAAGTGAGCGCTCATAAGTTGCAAGTTGTGTCGTCAGCGCCTCGCCCCGCACCTCAAGTTCAGCAACCTGCGCAGTTAAAAAAGTAATGCGAGATGCGAGATTGCTCACGAGCAGCACGACAGCAACAAGCACCACCGCTCCGGCAACAAGCAAAACATTCCGTTGTATCAACATTTTCTTCTTCACAATTACTTTCAGTATAACAAAAAAGAACCTCCCGAAAGAGGTTCTTTTCTTCTAGAACAGATGAACTAGAATACGCTCACGAGGAGTTCGCCACCGAGTCGTTGCTTTTTAGCTTCGACGCCAGTAATGACACCCTTAGAGGTACTGATGAGGATGACACCACGGCCGTTCTTCACCTTTGGAATGTCGTCTGCACTTACGTACACACGGCGTCCAGGCTTAGAAAGACGCTTGATCTCGTTGATTGTTGAGTTTTCACCCGCAGCGTTGATAGTAACTACCAATATGTCGCGTGGCTTTGCAGCTTCAACTTTCACACCAGTGATGTATCCGGCTTTTTTAGTTGCTTTGCAACAGTTACCTTCAATTTACTTGAAGGAACAGTGATTTCGTTCTTTCCAACCATCACAGCATTACGAATGCGGGTCAGGAGGTCAGCGATTGGGTCAGTTGATTGTAGTGACATAGTCGTTTCCTTTCCTACCAGCTACTCTTAGTAATACCAGGGATTTGTCCCTTTGATGCTTTTTCACGGAAGTTGATACGGCTAAGGCCGAATCGACGCATGTATCCGTGAGGACGGCCGTGAAGCGCGTCGCGGTTCTTCCAACGAGTTGGTGAACTGTTCAAAGGAAGCTTTGCAAGCCCTTCGAGGTCACCAAGCTCTTTGAGTTCAGCACGCTTTGCAGCATACTTTAGGATCATTTTCTTTCGCTTTTCGTCGCGAACAATAGCAGATGTTTTAGGCATTAGCGTACGCCTCCTTCTTTCTCAAATGGAATACCAAACTTTTCGAGCAATGCGCGGCTTGCAACCTTGTTACCGTTCTTGAAAACGAAGGTAACTTGGAGGCCGTGAACGTGCTGTGTTTCTTCGAACGTAAGTTCTGGAAAGATAGACTGTTCAACAACACCAAGGTTGTAGTTTCCACCCTTGTCGAATGCTTTCGCACTCACACCGTGAAAGTCACGGACACGAGGAAGTGAAACGTTGACGAGACGGTCGAGGAATTCGTACATACGAGTTCCACGAAGTGTCACGTTGATACCGACGCGGTTCATACCGGCACGGATTTTAAATCCGGCAATTGACTTACGAGCCATACGATCAACAGGCTGTTGACCAGTAATCTTCGTAATTGTGTTGCGTACTACTTCGTAGTGACGCTTGTCATCTTTGTTCTTACCGATTCCCGCGCTGACAATAACTTTCTCGAGCTGTGGAACTTGATTCACATTTTCGAGACCGAGTTCGGCTTGAAGTTCCTTGACGAACTGTGTTGCGTACAAGGCTTTCAGGCGAGGAGCGGCGTTGATAGCTTTAGAAGCCATTACTTAATCTCCTTATTACCTGCCTGGCGAGCAACACGAGTTGTCGCGCCATCGGCATTTTTAACATATCCAACACGACTAGTCGTGCCGGCTTTTTCGTCAACAACCAAGGCAACCTTGTGAGTTGGCACAGCGACATGAATGTCTTTGTGTGAACCACGTGGGTTAAGTTGGTTTGGCTTTACGTGACGGTGCTTGAGGCCAACGCCTTCAATGCGAACTGCTGACTTACTCGCCAACACTTCTGTCACCTTACCTGTCGTACCCTTTTGAGCACCACTGATGATCTTAACGAGATCACCTTTTTTAATACGGTTGAGAGCTGGCATACTAGAGTACCTCCGGCGCAAGGCTGATGATCTTAGCGTAGCCAAGGTCGCGGAGTTCGCGTGGCACTGGGCCAAATACGCGAGTACCCTTTGGAGTCTTGTCGTCGTTAATGATCACTGCTGCATTATCATCAAATGAGATAGTGCTGCCATCTTTGCGTGTAATTTTGTTACGAGTTCGGACAACGACAGCCTTGATAACTGATTTCTTTTTTACGGTACCAGTTGGGTTCGCCTGCTTTACAGTTGCCACGATAACATCACCAACGTGCGCGTAGCGTCGTTTGGTGCCGCCGAGAACACGAATACAAAGGATTTCCTTCGCACCGCTGTTGTCAGCTACTTTGAGACGTGATTCTTGTTGGATCATGCTGTCTCTCCTTCTACTGTTTCTTCTTTCAACTCAATTGAGCCGTGTGAACGTTCGTTCACAGAAACGAGTGTAAAGAACTTAGTCTTTGAAAGTGGACGAGACTCAGCGATGGTAACCTTGTCACCAACGTGCGCTTCGTTCTTTTCATCGTGAGCAGCGTACTTACGGTTTACAGAGTACTGCTTACCGTAAATAGGGTGCGTTTCACGACTTGTGACCGTAATAGTAATTGTTTTGTCAGCCTTGTCAGAGGTGACAATACCTGTGAATGTCTTTGCCATATTATTGCTCCTCCTTAGTTGCTAACGTGGTCGCTGCAGTGATTGCTGTGTGAACACGAGCGATCGCCTTGCGCTGTACAGTAAGTACGTGTGGGTTAACGAGTTCACCAAGCTTGTGGCTTCGGCGTGACTCGAGGTGTTCAGCATCAAGCTTTGCAAGCTCTTCGTGAAGCTGCTCAAGAGTTTTAACTTCTTTTGCATTCTTCACAACTGGTGCCTTTGTGGTCTTCTTAGCGTCAGCCATTATGCTTGCTCCTTCATGATGAATTTAGTCTTCACTGGAAGCTTGTGAGCAGCCAATCGCATTGCTTCGCGGGCAACAGCTTCGTCAACACCCTTCATTTCGAAGAGTACTGTTCCAGCCTTTACCTTAGCGACGAAGAACTCAGGGTTACCCTTACCGCTACCCATCTTCACGTCTTGCGGCTTGCGAGTACGTGGAGTGTGTGGGAAGATGCGGATCCAGATTTTACCACCACGTTTGATGTGACGAGTCATCGCTTGACGAGATGCTTCGATTTGTCGTGATGTGATGTCATTGTTTGATTGTGATTGAAGTCCGTAATCACCAAAGGCGACGTAGTTACCGCGAGTTGCGTTACCTTCGTTTTTACCTTTTCGGACTTTTCGGTACTTAGTTTTCTTAGGAATCAACATACTGTTTAAACCCTTTCTCCCTTGTAGATCCAAACCTTCACGCCAACGATACCAGCACCAGGAAGTGCAGCACGCGCTGAGTGGAAGTCAATGTCCGCACGCAATGTGTGAAGTGGGACAGAACCTTCGATAATCTTTTCTCGACGAGCCATTTCAGCACCGTTAAGACGACCAGCGACCTGGATGCGAACACCCTTTGCGCCAGCTGCGATAGTATTCTGTGCCGCCATCTTTGTTGCACGACGGAAGTTTGAACGACGTTCAAGTTGGTGAGCAATGTTTTCAGCAACAAGTTTCGCTGAAAGGTCAGGACGCTTTACTTCTTCGATGTTAATACGAACTGGTAGGCTCGCCATCTTTTCAAGTTCAGCCTTGAGTTCAGTGACACCCGCACCACCACGACCGATCACAACACCAGCTTTTGCTGTGTGGATGGTAACAGTGATAAGGTTTGCTGAACGTTCGATTTCAACACGAGCGATCGTTGGACGGCTCGCGAAACGTGCTTCAATGTGATCACGGATCTTGATGTCTTCAACGAGAAGACGACCGAAATCTTTCTTGTGAGCAAACCAGCGTGAATCCCAGTTCTTGTGAACCTGAAGACGGAAGCTGATTGGGTTTACTTTTTGTCCCATTATTTCTTCTCCTCTTTCGCAGGTGCTTCAGCTGGTGCCGCTACCGGCTTTGCTGCAGCTTTCTTAGGTTTCAATTCACCCGCTACTTTGACAAGAATGTTTGAAGTCTTCTTTTCAAAAGGAAGGGCGCGTCCACGACTTGCCGGAACAAATCGCTTCAAACGAGTACCTGTTGTGACAGAAAGCGTTTCAAGAATTAGTGTCTTACCGTCATAACCGTGGTTATTAACAGCGTTTGCACGTGCGCTTTCGATTACCTTGATAACCGGTCGAGCGGCACGCTTAGGGGTGTGGCTGAGGATGACCAATGCATCTGCAACGGTGCGTCCACGAACCAAGCTCGCGACCAAGGCCACCTTACGTGGGCTTTGGTCAACGTTTTTAGCGTATGCGCGTACTGTAATTGTAGTAGTTTTATCAGCCATGATTACTTCGCCTTGCCTCCGTGCTTACGGAACTTACGAGTTGGGCTAAATTCACCCAGCTTGTGTCCTACCATATTTTCACTGACAAGAACTGGTACGTGTACTTTACCGTTGTGAACAGCGATAGTACGTCCGACCATTTCAGGGCTGATTGTGCTAGCACGTGCCCATGTCTTGATTGTTGTACGGTCATCGTGACTCAGTGCCGCCACTTTTTTAGCGAGCTTAAAATCAACGAATGGACCCTTCTTTAGTGATCGACTCATTACTTTTTCCTCTTCGCGTCATGGCGCGACTTTACGATATTACCGGCAACATCTTTACGACGGCGAGTACGGTAACCAAGTGTCAATTGACCCCATGGAGTACGAGGTGCTTTACCTGTACCATGGCGACCACCGTCACCACCACCATGTGGGTGATCGGCTGCGTTCATCACAACACCACGAACTGAAGGGCGGATACCCTTACGTCGGTTGCGACCTGCAGAACCAATCTTGATGTTTTGGTGTTGTACGTTTCCGACAATTCCGAGTGCAGCTGTTGCTTCAAGACGGAATCGGCGAACTTCACCACTTGGCATACGAACTTGAGCGTAGTCGCCTTCTTTTGCCATAAGTTGTGCTTTTGTACCCGCAGAACGTACCATTTGAGCACCCTTTCCAGGGTAAATCTCAATTGCGTAGATCTGTGAACCAACTGGGATGTTGGCAAGTGGCATACGGTTACTTGATTCGACTGGCGCGTCTGCACCACTCTTGATGACCTTTCCAACAGTCATAGACGTGTCGGCAAGGATATAGTGGTAAAGACCGTGCTGGTCTTTTACTCGAGCAATACGAGCAGAACGGTTCGGGTCATACTCGATCTCTTCGATTGTCACAGTCAAGCCAGCGGCAAGATTGTGGTTCATGAGACGGTGATGACGCTTTACACCACCACCGCGGTGACGAACTGTAATACGACCTTTGTTGTTACGACCAGCGTTTTGCTTTTTGCTCTTCAATAGGCTCTTGAGTGGTTTACGTGTTGTAACCTGGCTCATGTCCTGTGAAGTCATTCCGCGACGGCCTGGAGTAGTTGGGTTGTATAGTTTAATAGCCATTACTTCTTCTCCTCTTCAGCTGGTTGCTCAAAGAAGTTCAATGAGCTACCGGCAGCAAGCGTGACGTACGCCTTCTTGCTGTCTGTTCGCTTAGTTGTTCCAGGGTAACGGTTCTTTCCTCGAGAGAAACGAACTGCCTTACCTGATTGTACGAGTGTTTTGATCGCAGCGACTTTAACTTCGTACTGTGTCTCTACTGCAGCAAGAATTTCGTTCTTGTTTGCAGACACAGGGACGTTGAAGACGTAGACGTTCTTCTGACTCTGGCCGTAGGCCTTTTCAGTTGTGACGGGGGTAACGAGAATAAGACTCATATTACGCCTCCTCCTTAACTAACCAGCTCTTCAATGTAGGCAATGAAGCCTTTGAAAGAACAATGTTATCAGCATTCAAAATGTGGAACACGTTTAGGTACTTAGTGCTAACAAGCAGAATGTTCTGGATGTTATTTGTTGCACGAAGTAGTTCTGGTGTCTTCTTTTCGACAACAAGAAGGACTTTACGTTCAAGCTTGTTGCTTTCAATGAAGGCGATCATATCGCGTGTCTTACCAGTTGCCGTGACATCAAGGACATGAACTTTGTTCGCCTGGTTGGCGAGAGTCAATGCCTGCTTGATAGCTTGGCGCTTCGACTGAGTCGAAACCTTCTTGGTGTAGTTTTCGTTACCGCGTGGACCGAAAACAATACCACCGCCGCGCCAGATTGGGTTACGGCTTGAACCAAATCGCGCACGACCAGTTCCCTTTTGCTTCCATGGCTTTTTACCACCACCGCGGACTTCACCACGAGTTAATGTGCGAGCAGCGCTTGTGCGGCTGTTTGCAAGATATGAATCGTATGCGAGTTTGAGGAGTTCGTGGTTCTTAACCTCAACAGCGAATACTTCATTTGGCAAAGTTGTCTTTGCGTCAGTTTTTACTGTGTCAGCCATTATGCCTTTCCTCCGATTACGATCAGACCCTTTTTAGGGCCAGGGACCGCGCCGCGAAGACCAATCAAATTGTTCTCAACGTCGATATAGCTAACAACAAGGTTCTTGACCGTTACTTGGTCGTGACCCATGCGTCCTGCCATGCGCTTTCCCTTAAAGACTTTTTGTGGGTACATTGAACCAATTGAACCAGGCTTACGGGTATTTCCCTTACCACCGTGGCTCTTCTTGTGACGTTCAAAGTTGTGACGTTTAATAGTACCGGCAAACCCCTTACCCTTGCTTACTCCTGTTGCATCAACAAGATCACCAATTGTAAAGACGTTTACGTCAAATGTACTACCGACTACAAGATCTTCGGGCAACGCGTCGACGCGTAGCTCACGAATATGCTTTGGAGTCACTTTAGCTGCCTTAAGGTGTCCAGCTACGGCCTTGCTCAAGTTCTTACCCTCTTCAAATCCCACTTGTACTGCGTTGTAGCCGTCGGTTTCGACAGACTTCACTTGAGTCACAGTCACAGGGCCAGCTTTGATTAACGTCACAGGAACTGCGCGTCCATCTTCACTGATGATTTGGGTCATACCAATTTTGGTACCGAGAAGTGCTTTCATGCTCTTCATTCTCCCACTTAAAATTCTTGGTGGAAAGCAGTATCTTTGATCATGCGACCTCCGACTTACCAATTCACCAAGAACGTTCTGTTATTTCATTTAGTAATGTTACCTTCTGACTGTATCACAGTATTGGCTCTTGGTCAAGGGGTGGAACACCGTGATATGACATCCTCAGGCATTTTGCTTGTGTTTAGTGCTTTCATTCGGCATACTGTTGTACAGAACGTATATAAGGAGTTTCCATGGCAACGACCAAGTCAACAGCAAAGAAACCGGCAGCAAAAAAGCCTGTCGCGAAGAAAACAGTTGCAAAGAAGCCGGCATCAGCCGCGGCAGCTGCTAAAAAACCAGTAAAGAAAACTGTCGCAAAAACAGCACCAAAGAAGACGACTCGTGCTTCAAAGGCAAAAGAAGTTGAATTCCAATCATTCAAGCTTGCGAAAACAACGCCTAAATTTACCGAATTCAAGATCACACGTCAAACCGTGTACTGGATCGTCCTCCTTTCATTCATCATCTTTGCTCAACTCTGGATCCTCAAGATTCAAATCGAAGTTGCCACACTTCTCGAGCAGCAATCGATTGAAGCACTCGCCGAGTAATATCGGCGCAGCAATCAAAAAAGAGCCCCGAGAGAGGCTCTTTTTTTGTGTTCCGTCTGATTACATACGGATTTCGGCATCGACGCCAGCTGGAAGGCTGAGGTTCTGAAGACTGTCGATAGTCTTCGGAGTCGCGTTGGTGATGTCGATAAGACGTTTGTGAACGCGCATTTCGAATGCTTCACCACCCTTTTTGTACACGTGTGGTGACTTTACAACAGTAAAGACGCTACGACGAGTTGGAAGTGGCACTGGGCCAGCGATAACTGCGCCGGTGCGAAGTGCTGTGTCAATAATTTGCTTTGCTGACTGGTCGATGACCTTGTGGTCGTATGCCTTAAGGCGGATACGAATACGTAGTCCTTGGTCTTTTGCTTCTGCCATGGGGAAGAAACCTTTCTCTTGTTATTCCGTAACCTCTGCTCGAATCGGTGTTGTTCGCGTCTGGCCGAGTTCTCGGAATGATTAATAATACCCTAGTATAGTACCATTTCTTCGATATTTTGTAAATAAGCACCCCTGTTAGATTGACTTAAGCATCATTATGGTGTATAATAAGTTCAGCCTTTGTCTACTCTTCCCTACAAGAAAGGAGTTCGACACATGGCCGCACATGAGCATAAACCTTACACCGAGATAATGAGCGGTAAGCTCGAAGCGATTCGTCGCGAAATCAGAGCAAAACTCAAAGCACACGAGCTAGAAAACGGAGAAATCGTCGAACCAGACGCACTCGCCGCGCTCGACGCTCGTGAACGTACCGTCGCACTTGAAGTGCTCGATGGTTACAGTGGATCGGCCCTTCCTCCGGGAATACCCGAGCCATACCGGTTCACCCACGACACAAGGCTCAATGCCCTGCGCGTTTGGACAACTCCCTCACCCCGCACTCCCGTTTGAGCGAGAACCCCATTGGTTCCCTCCGGGAGCTGGCGGGGTTTTCGCATTTTTACACCACACAAGATATATAGTATTTGTAAATCGTGCAACCTTCTATATTTGTGGTATAATATTTTTATAGTTATACCGACCCCTCGATCCGAAAGGAAGAAGTGACCACAGCAGTAACTGAACGCAACCCTATAAAAGTTGCGAGAAACCTGAGAAGAAGAATCAAACGCGGAATCAATGATGGCAAGCTTCTGAATGCGATGCACATCGAATCAACCTCGTTCGACAGCCTCAACTCCGTCGGAAAGACACTTGTCCGCCTGAAACTCATTGGATACGCCCCCACTGTCATCAGGTACGACACTCCCATCCAGCCCCTGCGGGTTGCCTGGGATGAAGATCGTCTCAAGTTCGTCGTTCTAACTAACTCCTAGCCCCGCCCTCCCGTTGAGCGAGAACCCTAAAGGTTCCTCCGGGAACTGGCGGGGTTTTCGCATCTTTCGACTACACTCACCATACAAAAATACCCCCGATTGCTCGAGGGTATTTTCTATAATTAGCTGAGAGATCTAATTACTTGATGATGCTAGTAACAACACCGGCACCAACAGTCTTACCACCTTCGCGGATTGCGAAGTTAAGACCTTGTTCCATGGCGATTGGTGCAAGAAGCTTCACCTTGAAGGTAAGTGTGTCACCAGGGATCACAAGTTCCTTGTCAGCTGGAAGTTCAACTTCACCAGTTACGTCAGTTGTACGGAAGTAGAACTGAGGCTTGTAACCCTTAGAGAATGGAGTGTGGCGGCCGCCTTCTTCCTTCTTAAGGATGTACACTTCAGCGTCAAACTCTGTGTGTGGAGTAACTGAACCAGGCTTTACGAGGACTTGTCCACGTTCGATCTGTTCACGCTCAATACCACGAAGAAGAAGACCAGCGTTGTCGCCTGCTTGACCTTGGTCAAGGTTCTTCTTGAATGCTTCGATACCAGTCACAACAGATTTCTGTGTGTCGCGGATACCAACGATTTCAACTTCGTCGTTTAGCTTAATGATACCAGTCTCAATACGACCAGTTGCAACAGTTCCACGTCCCTTAATAGAGAAGACGTCTTCAACTGGCATAAGGAATGGCTTGTCGAGGTCACGTGGTGGCTGAGGGATGTAGTCATCGAGAGCCTTTACGAGTTCCAAGATAGCGTCTTCAGATGCTTCGTCACCTTCGAGTGCCTTTGTAGCAGAACCCTTGATGATAGGAGCGTCTTCGTCGTAACCGTTCTTAGCAAGAAGTTCACGAATGTCCATCTCAACAAGTTCGACTAGTTCAGGGTCAGCAAGGTCCATCTTGTTTAGGAAAACAAGGATCTTTGGCACACCAACTTGCTTCGCAAGAAGAACGTGTTCACGAGTTTGTGGCAAAGGACCGTCGTTTGCAGCAACAACGAGGATTGCTCCGTCGATCTGTGCAGCACCAGTAATCATGTTCTTTACGTAGTCGGCGTGACCTGGCATGTCAACGTGTGCGTAGTGACGACCTTCTGATTCGTATTCCTGGTGAGAAGTAGCGATAGTAATACCACGTGTACGTTCTTCAGGTGCGTTGTCAATTTGGTCGTAAGCAACAGCTTTGTTTACATCTGTTGGGAACCGTTTAGCGAGCACGTTTGTGATAGCTGCAGTAAGAGTTGTCTTACCGTGGTCAACGTGACCCATAGTACCAACGTTAACGTGAGGCTTGGTTCGATCGAAATCTGCCATTTGGATTAATTCTCCTATTAATTATTTTCGCATGAGATAAAAGACCTCACGACGTATGAATCCAATTATACATCCTTTTTAAGGGTTAGTAAATAGATTATACTGGTAATATGAACGTGATCGACGAATACCTTGCACCATTAACGCCTGAAAAACGTGCGTTACTTGAACATATCAGAGCCTTAGTCCATGAAACCGTTCCTGATATTGAAGAATGTATGAGTTATGGTATGCCCAGTTTTCGCTATAAACCATTAGGGAAAGTTGTGCTTGGGTTTGCTGCAACCAAGAAAGGTGCGGGAGTATACCCACACAGTGGCTCGACTCTTCGCAATATAAAGAGTGACCTCTCGCCGTATCAGTCTGCACCCTCTGCGTTACAAACAACTGCCGAGCTTCCGATCCCGGACGAGATTATAAAAGAACTTCTTTCGGTTCGCCTTCAAGAGATCCTTGATAACTATGGCACAAAGAAATAGCATGAAGCACTTTTATTCACTCCTTGTTAATACGTTAATCGCCAACGTCACAACAACCTTTCTTTGGTTTTGTTTAACATTCTGGGTATACCTAGAGACTCGATCGGTCCTTGCAACGGCCATTATTGGTGGTGCGTATATGCTCCTCGCCTCTGCTGCGGCGATTCCTTTCGGTACTTTCGTTGACCACAATAAGAAGAAGCGAGTCATGCAGCTGGCCACATACGTCGCACTTGTCGCTTTTATTATCGGCCTCATCCTCTTTATCTCTATACCCGAAGCAAGCCTCCTTGCGCTAAATCAGCCATGGTTCTGGCTATTCACCGTTGTCATTCTTTCCGGCTCAGTTATTGAATCTGCTCGGAATATCGCTCTTTCAACGACAGTCACGATCCTCGTCCCAGAAAAGAATCGAGATAAAGCCAATGGGCTCGTCGGAACCGTTGCCGGCATTAGCTTCCTTGTGACATCTGTATTTAGTGGATTAACAATCGGGTTCCTTGGCATGGGATGGGCGCTCGCAATTGCAGTTGCACTTATGGCCGCGTCGGCAATCCACCTTTTCTTCATCTCAATCCCAGAAGAAGAAATTGAACACGTTGAGGGCGCAAAGAAAGTCGACATTCGCGGAAGTATTGATGCAATTAAATCAGTTCCCGGACTATTCGGTCTCATTATCTTTACTACCTTTAATAATCTTCTTGGTGGCGTCTTTATGGCGCTCCTTGACCCTTACGGCCTTTCTTTAATGTCGGTCCAGGCATACGGCATTTTTACAGGTGTAACAAGTATTGGTTACATTGTTGGCGGACTCCTTATTGCCAAACGAGGTCTCGGCAAGAGTCCACTGAAAACATTGCTCCGTGTGAATATCATTATGTGGATCATCTGTATCCTATTCCCAACCATCTCAATCCTTCCATTCCTTGCGATTGGTATGTTCTCGTATATGTGCCTTATTCCGTTCATCGAAGCGGTTGAACAAACGATCATCCAGAAAGTTGTGCCTCTAAAACGCCAGGGTCGAGTCTTTGGATTCGCCCAAGCTATCGAAGCAGCCTCAGCACCCCTCATGGCTTTTATGGTCGGTCCGATCGCCGAATTTATTGTTTTGCCTGCAATGGGCAAAGAAGGCGCATGGTCACAGAGTATCGGCAGCTGGTTTGGCACGGGTGATGTTCGTGGTATTGCATTAATCTTTATCGTTGCCGGAATTATTGGACTTATCATGACACTCCTTGCCTTCAAGACGCGTTCATATCGTCTACTATCAAAACACTATCAAAAGTAGTGAATGCCCGTAGATCGTGCCTAACTGGGAGCGACACCATGTCGACATTCCAGTCTTCGCCGATAAAGTATGGGGTATTCATACGCTGAGTAATCTCAGTCATGAAAGCATAGAGTGTTTCATACGAAAGCCGAAGGATTGTTTCGTCCACCGACTTCCCGTGAAGAAGTCGACAGCGCACCAAATACCAACATTCGATAAGACCCTTCCAATCATCGTCATTAACGAATGAGCCAATCCAATACGTGTTTGAGTGTTGGTAAGGATGCGTATTCGTATATGCTACAAGCTTATGAAATGGTGCACGAAGGCTTTTGAGCGCTCGATACTCCGTATATTCGATCCAGATCATAAAGCGCTTTTTTAGTATCTGTACGGCATCGCGATTGGTTGCAGCCTGGGTGACTCGTTGATACCAGCTATTATAAGCAATATACAGCTGTGAATAGAGTAATGCGTAATCAATTCGTGCTCGACGCATCCATTCGTTCATCGTTTCGCGGGTTTGCTCATCATTCATAGACGCAACTCCTTTTTTAGCGAGTAGGTTTCGTTGGCATTCATGGTAAACAAGCAATGTATGGTGAGGATAAGAAGTTGAGCTATCGTGGTGAGGTCTTTTGTAAATTGAAGCTCAAAATGAGTTGGTTCGAGTAACCGGTCGGAAGAAACAAAAGATATTGCAACGCCCGCAGCTCTGTCGCTCATTGCATCAACGCAAACACTTCTGAGTAATGCGTAATGCTGATTCTGGTCAGCAATCAAAACTTTTCGCTTTGCAATCACTCGTAATCCACCATCAAGCGTGACATAGATACAAACCAAATCTGTCAGTGTTCGATGTGTCGAAAACAATAAGAGTAGCTGTTCGGGGCTATCAACTTTAGGTGAGAGCTGCTTAACCGGGTACCGACCTGCAATTTCAAACAAGGCAAGAATAAGACTAATCCGCGCCAAACCCAAACCTTGAATACCATGGAGCTCTTCATACGAGATTCCTGAGCCCTTCTTCTTGATGAGGCTCAGCACTTTGCGTGCAATACGAGTAACGGGAAATCGAGCCGTACCGCTGCCAATAACGAGTTGCAGTAACTCACTATCCGAGAGCGAGCTTACTCCCCGCTTCAGTAATTTTTCTCTTGGTCTATCATACGTTTTTATGTCCATATCACTAGTCTAATTCCCTCATATTGCATCGGTATTAACTTTTTTGAGGATACTCAGTAAATTGACAAAATTAATATGTTGTTCTATAATAGTATAGCTTTGAAAACCTCAAAGTTGACCCTACTACAGATTGGACAGTTAGTGACATCCGATATGATCATACTGTTTCACTTCAACGAGAAAGATACTCTCGCCGACAGCGTTTGCGACGTCAAAAGCAGCCAGCTTGGTGTTTTTACGTGGCGCCGACTCAGTCAGCCCCACCCAGATCTCCATGCAGTCGCCTCCTTCGTCCTCGGTGAAGTTGTCGACTCTGAAGGCCGCGTAATACCCAGCGAGCTCAAAAATGTCGTCACGAAGATCACAGAACATGTATTCTTCACGTCGACAGCACACCCCGAAGTGTCACGGATCGTCGTGAAACTTCTTACGGAGATTGTCTCCGCAAGGGAGCAAGGGACGGATGATTGGGGGTACCACCACAGCCGTCAATATCAAGATGACCTTGTCGATCCGATCCGGATCAAAAAGGAACAGCAACGGAAAGAGTCTGAGAGGCTCGCTCCCTGGGAGCTTGAGCTCATGGGCGCCAGCAACTAGTAGTAGGGTAGAGCCTCCGCATCGCGCGGAGGTTTTTCCTTTTTCAGACCATATCAAAAATACCGCCATAACAGCGGTATTTTCTTTGTTCGACAAGAGTCAGAACTATTTGTTTGTGCGCTTTTCGATAATCTCGGCAGCAACGTTTGGTGGTACTTCTTCGTACTGCGCAAGCTCCATAGTAGAGGCTGCACGACCTTGGCTCATTGAGCGGATGTCGTTTGTGTACCCAAAGAGGTTCGAAAGTGGAACGAATGCACGAACCAACTTAGCGCCACCAGGGATGTCTTCCATTGCGTCGATGCGACCACGGCGAGCGCTAAGGTCTCCGATGATGTCGCCCATGAACTCTTCAGGGGTTGAAACTTCAACCTTCATGACTGGTTCAAGGATAACTGGACGAGCCTTTGGAATACCTTCCTTTACGGCGAGAACGCCAGCAAGGTTAAAGGCAAGTTCGCTTGAGTCAACGTCGTGGTATGAACCATCGTAAAGTGTCGCTTTAACACCGATCATTGGGAATCCAGCGATCACACCACTTTCGAGTGTGTCACGAATACCCTTTTCAACTGGCTTACGGTATTCTTGTGGGACAACTCCACCCTTAATCTCGTCAGCCCATTCAAAGCCAACACCAGATTCGGTCGGTTCGAAACGGATCCATACGTCACCGTACTGACCGCGTCCACCGGATTGCTTAGCGTGCTTACCTTGTGCTTCAGCAGTTCCGCGGATTGTTTCACGGAAGGCAACTTGTGGCTCACCAACGTTTGCTTCAACGTTAAATTCACGCTTCATACGGTCGATAAGAATTTCAAGGTGAAGCTCACCCATTCCTGACATAATTGTCTGGCCTGTTTCGTCGTCAGTGTGAATACGGAATGTCGGGTCTTCTTCAGCAAGACGCTGCAATGCAGTACCCATTTTTTCTTGGTCAGCCTTAGTCTTAGGCTCAACAGCAATTGACACTGGTGGGTCTGGGAATTCGATTGATTCAAGAAGGACTGGGTTTGAAGGATCAGCAAGTGTGTGGCCAGTAAATGTGTCCTTAAGACCAACGACTGCAGCAATGTCACCAGCACCAATCATGTCGATGTCTTCACGCTTGTCGGCGTGCATACGAACAACGCGACCGATGCGTTCTTTGTTTCCGGTTGTCGTGTTAAGGACATAGCTACCAGCAGTAAGCTTACCGCTGTAGACACGGACGAAGATCAAACGACCAACATATGGGTCAGTTGCGATTTTGAAGGCAAGCGCAGAAAGTGGCTCGTCATCAGAAGGCTTGCGCTCAACAACATCACCAGTCTTAGGGTTTGTTGCTTGAACCGCACCAACGTCGAGTGGAGAAGGAAGGTAGTCGTTAATAAGGTCAAGAACCTTTTCAACGATCACACCACGGCCGTCACCACCAGTTACGAGGTAGAAGTCACCAGCAAGCACTCGCTTACGGAGACCGCGCTTGAGGTCTTCAATAGTGATTGATTCTTCACCGTCGTTGAGGAATCGTTCGAAGAGTTCATCTTCAGCTTCAACAGCTGCTTCAACGAGAAGGCTACGAGCGTGCTTTGCTTTTTCAAGCATATCAGCAGGGATTTCACCAACAACAAGTTCGTGGTCCTTGTAGTCTTCGTACGTGTACGCCTTCATGTCGATAAGGTCGACAACACCGTTAATTTCCTTTTCGAATCCAATAGGAAGGTGAACAGGAAGTGCGTGCTTAGAGAGACGCAAGTGAATAGTATCAAGAGATTTGTAGAAGTCACCACCAATTTGGTTGATCTTGTTAATGAAACAGATACGAGGCACACCGTACTTGTTAGCCTGGCGCCATACAGTTTCAGACTGAGCTTCAACACCCATCTTACCGTCGAAGATTGTTACCGCGCCGTCGAGAACACGAAGTGAACGCTCAACCTCAACCGTAAAGTCGATGTGACCCGGTGTGTCGATAATGTTGATTGTGTGACCCTTCCACTGTGCAGTCACAGCGGCTGAAGTAATCGTGATACCACGTTCTTTTTCTTGAGCCATCCAGTCGGTAGTTGTACCATCATCAGCACCAGTACCCTTAACGACACCAATTTTGTGGTTAATACCTGTTCGGTACAAAATACCTTCAGTTGTCGTTGTCTTACCCGCGTCAATGTGCGCGATGATTCCAACGTTGCGGAAGTCCTTCAATTGGACAGTTTTCTGGGCCATATCTCTAAATCTCTTTCTCTATTAATACTCTTGGGATATTTTTTGCCATAAAAAATAGCACTTTAGACTCATTATACCAGATACTGAGTGAAAAAGCACTATTCAAACCGCACTAATACCCCTGATGATGAAGGAACTTAGCGATAGTTGATGTAAGAAAGTACGAAATCGAAATCTTGTGCGTTTAAAAGAGTCATGATGCCTTGAAGCTCATCTTTACTGCCACTTGTGACGCGAACCGCTTCGCCTTGAATTTGCGCTTTCGCCTTAGGAGCTTCGTCTTTAATAACCTTGGTGATCTTTTTTGCATTCTCCTGGCTTAAGCCTTCAACAAAAGGGATTTCCCATGTTGTTTTGAGATTGCTTTCAACCCGAGGCTTCGTAAGATCAAGCGACTTGCTGCTTTGCTCGCGAGTCACGAGTTTTTTGCGAATGATGTCCATAATAGAATCAAGTTGCCACTCGCCGGCACCGATGAGCTTAAAGCCCTTCTTTTCGCCAAGCCATTCAATAGCTGCTGGCGTGCCTTTAAAATCAAAGCGAGTTGCGATCTCGCGCTCAACCTGAGAGAAGACGTTATTCATCTCTGCTTTGTTATATTCGGATACGATGTCGAATGAGAATGTTGCCATGTACCTATTATACCTTACTCTTCAATTTCATAGACGATACGAGGACGGAGTGACGCAAGTGACGTTATAGAGTCAAGCGGAGCGACAACATCCCTACTCGGCATCATCGCATCCTTATGATGAATACTTCCATGGAAAGCAAATTTGTATAAGTCGTCATTTTCTGCGTCATCTTTTGCAAATAAATAAAGGGACTGAACCGTGTAGAGCGCACCAGTTTCCTGCAGCTGAGCCCAATCTTGCTCAGGGTTTGCGGCATCTAAACATTCTCCGTTTATGTCAATCCAATAGGGAACATCCTTGTCGACGGTTATCATAGCGTTAACGTACCTATTTATAGATCCAAGACACATATTAATATCATCTGTATTTTTTAAGTTACTGAGGTCAAGTGCAAAACCCTTTAGTCCTAAAATAGACTGTTCTTCGGCGGTATTTTCATCATAAATAATTCTGCCATCAAGTTCACTGATAATACTTGGGTATGTAATCTCAAGCCAAGCATTTGCTCGAATCGGATGAATTGCGTAATACTCAACAAAGACTTCGTCCGGACTTACTGCCATACCGATCTCTGTAAAATTATCTCTTTCTCCCGTTTCGGTCATCTCATCTATGTTGTCGAGCGTCAAGAAGAGGTCGTTTTCTGAGTTATAGGCAGCAAGAAATGCGAGGTTAAATTCAATAGTTTGCGTTTCGAAGTTATGGTCAGAAACAAAACCCTTAAACTCAATGAGAGCATTCGATGTAGATACCTTGCGAATACCAGCGTCTCCCTCATTCGAGCGAACAATACCCGACAGTTTACCTGGCTGATCAATCGCATGTTTGACCATTTCATCAAGCTCTTCGATCGTCTTACGAATCCGCTCTTCAAATTCAATAATGCTGCCACTCATGTCAAAATTTTTAGCACGATATTTTGATTCACGAATAGCGTCTTGTATTACAGAATCGCCATACGCTTTTTCAAAAGTATCCATCACAGCTGCTTCGTTATCAAATTCGGCACTTGGAGAAAATTGCTCAGTCATAATCGTGTATTATGCCATAGAGCTAATCAGCGAGAAAGCACAACCGCCTACGCCGCCTGGAGTATCGGGGTGAAGTTGTAATATTTTTTAGTTGCAACATGACCAAGCTTACCCGCTAACTCAAGCAGGTGTTCAACTTCATTTCGCTGCCCTTCTTGCCCCAGTAACTCCTCACGCTCCGCCAACTCAGCGGCAATACTATAATCATGAAAATTTTCTCTAAAAAGACTTTCGATAAATGCGCCATCAACTTCTTGTCGTGTCCGAATGAGCTGACGTACAAATGCCGTACGAGCGAGCTCATACGAATCAACATAGTCCTTCATAACTTGTCGTTCGGGCTGCAATGGAGGGAGCGTAAAATCATGGATTGCATTATGAAGCTGTCGAGGCATTCGACCAATCGAAACGGGAAGCTCTCGAAATTGTTTCGGTATCTCATCTCCGAAACTTATTGGTGCGGTATACAGTTTGCGGTCGTAATAAAAATGATGGTCATCGGGCCGCGTCTGTTGATCATCTGGATCGAACGGCCAATCATAATCTCTCCAGAAAAAGACATCGGTCACGTGCTCCATGACTTGATGCGGATTAACAAGTCCTCGCTCATCTGTGTCAAGAACGAGACGAGAAACATCTCTTCGAGGGAGTCCAGTCGAGAGATCGACCCATTTATCGGGTCGCTTCCAAGCTTCAAGCGGGGGCAATCGTCGTGAGCGCTCTTCGTAAGAAAAGACACGCTCGGCCGACATATTAGTAAACAAGTCCTTGTGCGTGTGTTTGTTTCATTCCCATTTCCCTTTGTTATACATGAGCGTCATCAGCTTGTAAACCTTTTCAAACAAAAACACCCCCAAATGGAGGTGTTCTCGTAAGATGTTCGGAAAAATTATCCGCGGGCAAAGTGTGCAAATGCACGGTTTGCTTCGGCCATCTTGTGTGTGTCTTCTTTTTTCTTGAAGGCAGCACCAGTTTCGTTGTATGCATCAACGATCTCAAGCGCAAGACGCTGTGAGTAAGGGATACCCTTTCGTGCACGTGACGCCTGAACCAACCAGCTAAATGAATAGTGAAGTTGACGGTGACCCGCAACTGGGAAAGGAATTTGGTAGTTTGCACCACCAACACGACGAGATTTAACTTCGAAGTTTGGTGAGATGTTCTTGAGTGCGCGTTCAAAGACTTCAAGCGGGTTTTCGCTATCAACTTTTTTTGCAGCAGTTTCAAGTGCAGTGTATACCGCACGTTCAGCAACAAGCTTCTTACCATCAAGCATAGACTTGTTGATAAGACGTTGTACGAGAACGCTTTGGTAACGGCGGTCAGGGTTTAGCTGACGTTGTAGGCTAGCAGTAACTTTTCGTGGCATTACTTCTTCTCCGCTTTCTTAGCGCCGTACTTAGAACGACCTTGCTGACGATTTTGTACACCTTGAAGGTCAAGTGCACCACGAACGATGTGGTAACGAACACCTGGAAGGTCTGGCACACGGCCACCACGGATAAGAACAACTGCGTGCTCTTGGAGGTTGTGACCTTCACCACCGATGTATGCCCATACTTCGTAGCCGTTGTTCAAACGGACACGTGCAACCTTACGGAGTGCTGAGTTTGGCTTTTTCGGTGTCTTTGTTGTGACCTTAATACACACACCACGCTTAAGCGGTGCATTTTGTGCATAGTAACGCGTTTTGAGGGCGTTGTGGATACGGCCAAGCGCAGGAGACTTACTCTTTGTCTGAGCAGTCTTGCGAGGCTTGCGAACCAATTGATTGATCGTAGGCATTTAAAAAATACTTCCCAAATTAAAATTGTTTGCGCGATCAGATGATCACTGTGTGCATTCTCGGGTCAGCATCCCTTGAACGCGGTAGTTCATCGCTGTTATACGTCTCATACACGGTTCGTATAACGATGAACGGAAACTCATCTTGTATTGTACCACTAATCTGAGTAAATGTAAATCGTCTATTCAGTACGGAGTGCTTCGATCGGGTCGAGCTTGGCTGCTTTACGAGATGGCGCGATACCCGAAACGACAGCAACGATCATCAGCCCAACGACAACGCCGGCGACAGCAAGTGGGTTGAACGAGAGTAAGTGAATACCGTCGAGGTTCAACGCGTTACTAATGGCTGGGTTTGCAATGACTCCAGCAAGGACAGCAAGGCCTGAACCAATAGCACCACCAAGGAAGCCAATCCAGGCAGCTTCAAGCTTAAACAAACGGCCGACATCACGACGACGCATGCCGAGTGCTTTCATAAGCCCAATCTGCTGCGTGCGCTCAAGAACACTAATGTACTGCGTGTTGATGATGCCAAATACCGATGTTAACACCGCAAGTGCACCAAACCCGATAAGAATACCCTGGAGAACATTAATGAAAGTGTTTACTGTGCCAAGAATATCCGCTGCGGTTTGCGCTTCGTAGCCCTTTGCAACTAATGCCTCTTTTACTTCTTCGGCTTTATTTGCTTCAGAAATTCGAACTGAGGCAAGAATGAACTTGTCGTAAGAACGAGTGCCTTCGTTAATGTACACGTAAAGGTCTCGTGCGGCATTATCTGAGATAAGCTGTGAACCTTGCGCACGAAACGCGAGGCCCGATTTACTACTCACCGCTTTGACTGTGAAAGGAACGAGCTTGCTTTCACCAAGCTTTGCGAGTGCGTCAGCACGAATTTCAACCGTTTTGCCAACAGCATCAGCGACGTTTTCAAAACCAAGTGCCTTTGCGTATTCTTCACTCAGAATGATCTCGTTATCAGCTAACGCTCCGTCAACAGAACCAGCAGCAAATTCAAGTGCCAGCCCAGGAGTGAAGGCGCTAAGTGACTCAACAACAAACTTTTTGCCACCATCAGTGGTTAGGTAGGTTACTTGCGGGCTATAATTCGGGATAACCGCTTCAACGTTATCAAGTTTCTCGATCGCGGTCAGATCATTGCGAGTAAGGAACACAATTTCTGCACCGCCGCCAAATGCGCCACCAGCAGAGGCGCCGGGCTGTATTGCACCAGACTCTTCAAACTCACGAGGACCAGTACTTGCTTCAGGCTGCTTCTGTGTGACGACGATTTCTTTGACGTCACTGTTAGCGCTGACGATTTGGTCGGTGTAATCACGACCACCCTCGCCTGCTGCGAGGCTTAAGGTAATAGTAAAGGCACCCACACCAATAGCGAGGCTTGTTAAGAGTGTTCGAGCTTTGGCATTTTTAAGGCTTCGGCCGGCGCGATTAATAGTATCAATTAACTTCATTACGCACCTACCTTCTCTGTAGCAATTTCTTTGTTGTCGACAACCGATTCAACACGGCCATCTTTAATATTCACCTGAATGTCACATTTAGAAGCGAGGTCAGGATCGTGTGTCACGATAATAAGCGTCACGCCGTTCTTCTTGTTGTAGCCGAAAAGCATCGCTTCAACCTTGTCGCCGGTGACACTGTCGAGGTTCCCAGTCGGTTCGTCGGCAAAGATAATTTGCGGTTCGTTCACAATCGCACGAGCAACTGCAAGTCGCTGTTTCTGACCACCAGAGAGGTTTTTTGCCTTGCTGTTAATCTTTTCAAGCAAATCAACACTTTCAAGTGCGGCACGAATTTTTTGCTTACGAGTGCTAAAAGAAACGTCGGCAATCTCTAGAGGAAGGCTGACGTTATCGCTCACTGTTTCATTTGCTTGCACAAAGAAACTTTGGAAAATAAATCCAATTTTTTGTGCACGAAACTGGTCAACTTGTTTTGTCTTTAGCTTTAAGATGTCTTCGCCATCAATAATCACTTCGCCCTGTTCAGGACGATCAAGACCGCTCATAGCGTGCATGAGCGTCGATTTGCCACTCCCTGACTTACCAAGGATCGCAACGCTCGCACCGCTAGGAATCGTTAGGTTTATATTATCGAGTGCGAGAAACGCATTCTGTTTCTTGCCATAGGTCTTCGTGATATTTTTCAGTTCAATCATATACCTTAAGTATAGCATTCTTCTTATGGTAGGGTTGTTTGTTTGACCGATGTTTTATCGAGAGAATCGCACGGAATTACCAATATATATCGTCGCGCCTATTGAAGGACTTGAGGTCGAGAAGAATCGAATAAAGCGAAGACCTTGTTGCATACTGTTAACAGCTTTGATCTTAAACGTCATAGTTTCTTCACTGTTAAACCCTCCTGCGGTAAGTGGAGTTGAAAACCAGGTAAGTGAGGTTGACCAAGTACTTCCACCATCTGAACTAATTTGAAGTGGCGCATCTGATTGCAAGGTATAGGTAATTTCATTGCAATAGCCTTCGACACACGAAAGTTCTACCTGCACATATGAGTCGCCTCCTCCTTGTATACCGTCGTCTACTGAGTTAGGGATGTGGTTAATAGAAAGCCGTGCCGTTGCAGTAGCAGTACAATCGCTCACGCAACCAAATTGAGATGTAGAATCAACAGATGTATATGCCCACGGTCCAACTGGTCCCCCTGGTTGAGCTGCTGGACAGCTCCCGTCTTTTGGTTCGGTCGCATCATTTTTTACATGTCGAGTAATATCCTTTATTGTTGCAGCGAGGCAGTACCCACGAGTTGTCGGTTCATACTGGTACTGAACACTCACCCCTTCAGACAACTTAAGATTTGCTGCTGCAATATTATCTGGAAAGACACTATTCTCTGCCTTATAATTCTCAAGTTTTCCTGTAGCCGCAACGAGATCACCTGATAATGTAGTTCGTGCTGCTTGGATTTGAACTCCACGATACGAAATAATAACAATTGTACTTAATATGCCGATAACAACAATAACAATGAGAAGCTCAATAATTGTGAATCCAGATTTACGAAAGACGCTCATGGTTAAAACTGTAACAGACACAACCGTAAAGAGTCAAACAACAAAACACCCCATACGATTAAGTACGGGGTGTTTTTGCGTATCGATAGCTTATTTACGCAGCGAGTTCGATGTCTTCAGCGATATCAGTCGCGATTTCCTCTTCGACCGTATCAAGAGCAGTTGCGCTCTCAACACCAGTACCAACAGGGATCTTACGTCCGATGATCACGTTCTCTTTGAGTCCGTGGAGTCGGTCAACACGTCCGCTGACAGCAGCATTGATCAAGACACGAGTTGTATCCTGGAATGATGCAGCAGAAAGGAAGCTGTCAGACCAGATTGATACCTTGGTAATACCAAGGAGCAACTGGGTGTACTGAACCAACTCTTTACCTTCGGCAGTAAGCACGTCGTTGTTCTCAACAACCGCCGCACGAGAGACAATGTCTCCAGTAACGAAGGCGCTGTCACCTGGATCTTCAACCTGAACACGACTAAACATCTGTCGAACGATGATCTCGAGGTGCTTGTCAGCAACGTCTTGACCCTGTGCCGCGTAGATACGAAGCACTTCGTTGATGATGTAACGCTGTGTGGCTTCAATACCCTTGAGGCGCATGATGTCGTGGAGGTTTAATGAACCACCAGTCAAACGATCACCCGCTTCAACCATGTCACCGCTCTTTACGGTCAACTGCATGTTGCCAGGAACTTCGTAACGAACTGGTGAGCTTGCATTAGCTGCAATCACAACGAATTCGTCAGTGGTTTCAACAACACCGTCGAATGGAGCGATGATAGGCTTTGATTCGCTCTCGCCACTTGCAAGAACGTCACCAACCTTGACGTTTGCACCGTTCTTGACGCTAGCTGTACGGCCTTCAAGTGCGATCTTTTCAACGTGTCCAGCTTCAGGAGTAACCTGAACGATGTACTTCTTACCGTCTTCCCAAGTCTCTACGAGACCAGTAAGTTCAGTAATGTGTGCCTGTCCCTTTGGAGAACGGGCTTCGAAGAGCTCTTCAACACGAGGGAGACCCTGTGTAATGTCGCTTTCCGCCACACCTGACGCGTGGAAAGTACGAAGTGTTAGCTGTGTACCCGGCTCACCGACTGATTGCGCAGCGATTACACCGACTGGCTGTGCTTTAGCAACAAGCTGGTTTGTCGACATGTCGATACCGTAGCTTCGTTGTGGCACACCACGGAGGTTCTTGGTAGAAAGGACAGACTGGATCTTTACTTCAGTGATTTCAGCATCAGCTTCGATAGCGTTTGCGATATCACGAGTAATGAGCTCGTTCTTGTTCACGTGACCGTTAATGTTCTCAGCGGCGTATCGTCCGTAAAGACGGTTGCCGAAGTCGATCATTGTCAATTCGGTTTCGTTTCGGTAGATTGAGAATCCTTCGTCATCACCATCAGAATCTTCAACAGTAAACACGTCCTGTGACACGTCAACAAGTCGACGAGTCAAGTAACCTGAGTCAGCTGTCTTCAAGGCGGTGTCAATCAGACCCTTACGTGAACCACGTGTTGCCACGAATTGTTCAAGGCTTGAAAGACCCTTCTTGTAGCTTGAACGAATCGGAAGCTCAATTTCGCGGTTGGTTGCATCAACCATGATACCGATCATCGCGCTCGCAAGCATGACGTTCGAGATATCACCACGAGCACCTGAGTTCACCATGACTGAAACGCTTGTGTCCATTTCCTTCAACTTGCCTTGCAAGAATTCAGTAATTGTACGGACCACACCACGCCATGTTGAGACAGTGAGTGTGTAACGTTCTTCTTCAGTAATGAGCCCCTGGTTGAACTGTTCGCTAATGAGTGTTGTCTTTGCATCACCTTCAGCAATGAATTCATCAGTTTCTGGGAACTCGATGTAGTCATCCTTACCAGTTGATACAGCAGACACAGTCGCGAAACGGAACGCCATACCCTTCATGCGGTCAGCAGTCTTAGCGGTAACTTCAGCGCCGTTAGCCTGGAAGATTTGGTTAAGAACCTTCTTGATCTGCTTCTTTGTCTGGACGTTATTGTCGTAAGGGTATTCTTCAGGAAGGATTTCGTTGAAGAAAACACGTCCGAGTGTTGTGTTACGGACTTCACCCTTTGCAAGCACGCGAATAGGAGTCTGAAGTTGGATGATCTTATTTTCATAAGCCATTTCAGCTTCGTAAACTGAGCTATACGCCTTAACGTTTTCAGTCTGAGCACTTGGCTTGTCGTACGTAAGGTAGTAGTTACCAAGTACGATGTCCTGTGCAATTGAAAGAACAGGTGCACCATCGGCAGGCTTCAAGAGGTTAGCTGTTGCACTCATGAGCTCGCGAGCTTCTTGTTGTGCCTGACGTGACAATGGAAGGTGAACAGCCATTTGGTCACCGTCGTAGTCGGCGTTAAATCCGTTGGCGACGAGTGGGTGAAGCTGAATCGCCTTACCTTCAACCAATTTAGGCTTAAAGGCCTGAATTGAAAGACGGTGAAGTGATGGGGCACGGTTCAAGAGAACGTACTTACCGTCAGTGACTGCGTCGAGTGCGTCCCATACAATCGCTTCGCCTGCTTCGATAAGACGAGTTGCAGAACGAATGTTGTGAGCGTGCTCACCAGTAATCAACCAGCTAATCACGAAAGGCTTAAAGAGTTCGAGTGCCATCTGCTTTGGCAGACCACATTCGTCAATCTTAAGCTTTGGACCAACAACGATTACTGAACGACCAGAGTAGTCAACGCGCTTACCAAGAAGGTTCTGGCGGAAACGACCCTGCTTACCCTTAAGCATGTCAGAGATAGACTTCAAGCGGCGACGGCCACCTGTTGCATTCACTGCACGACCACCACGAGCTGCTGAGTTGTCGATCAAAGCATCAACTGCTTCTTGCAACATACGCATTTCGTTACGGCGGATAACTTCAGGAGCGTTAAGCTCAATAAGCTTCTTCAAACGGTTGTTACGGTTGATCACACGACGGTAAAGGTCGTTAAGGTCTGATGTCGCAAAACGTCCACCAGTAAGCTGCACCATTGGACGAAGGTCCGGAGGAATAACAGGAAGCACAGTCATGGTAAGACTGCTTGGCTTGATGCCGGCAGACTGCATACCTTCAAGTACCTTAAGGCGCTTGATCAACTTCTTCTCACGCTGTCCCTTGGCACCAGCCACTTCTTCGGTCAACTCAGCAATGAGTTCAGGAAGGTGGATGTCATCAAGAAGGGCTTTGAGGGCAAGGCCACCCATACCAACTTCGATGATGTCTTGGTAGTCTTCAGGAAGATTACGGTAGTCAACTTCGCTCATAAGCGCCTTTTGTACGAGGCTATCAAGCTGGGTCTTCTTCGTGTTGTAGTTTTCAGCAAGTTCTTCAAGTTCACGAGTTTGACCTTCAGCGAGGACCTTTACATCAGCATTTTCAGCTTCAGCATCTTTTTCGTAACGAATCTTGATGGCAACTTTACCAGCTTCTGTTTCAGCTTCAAGATCAGCAAGGAACTTGTCGCGTGCATCAACATCAACCTTTGAAACAACATATGTTGCAAAGTAAGCGATGCGTTCGAGGTTACGAACAGTGATGCCAAGAAGAAGGCTCATTGCACTTGGTGTTCCACGCATAAACCAGATGTGCGCAACTGGCGCAGCAAGAGTAATGTGTCCCATGCGTTCGCGTCGGACGATAGACTTGGTAACGAGGTCACCATTCTTGTCGACAGCCGCTTCGCGTGAACGAACACCCTTGAGCTTGTTATCGTGTGGGTTGATGTCTTTGACTGGACCGAAAATTCGCTCACAGAACAATCCGTCGCGCTCAGGTTTCTGAGTACGGTAGTTGATTGTCTCTGGCTTCGTTACTTCACCGTGGCTCCACTTCTGAATATCTTCAGCACTGGCTACGGTCAGACGAATAGCGTCAAAATCAGCGATTCCGGTGTTGTTTGTAACAACTCGTGACATATTACGCCTCCTCCTTTATTTCTTCAATTTCATCAATATCCTGAATGGTCATTCCTTCTTCAATTTCAGCAAGTTCAGCATCAGCTTCGTCAAGAATAACTGGTTCGTCGTCAGTCATACCGTCAACCAAAGCGGCTGAGATTGGCTGTCCGTCGATAACACTACCGATGACTTGTTCTGCATCAACGACTTCGTCTTCAGACTCGTTAAGGAGTTCGACCCGAAGGCCGAGACCTTGGAGTTCTTTCACGAGGACGTTAAAGCTTTCTGGAAGCTTTGGACCAACAATTGGTTCGTTCTTAATGATCGATTCGTAAGCCTTTGCACGTCCGTAGACGTCGTCTGACTTAATAGTAAGCATTTCTTGAAGGGTTGCCGCAGCACCATATGCTTCAAGAGCCCAGACTTCCATCTCTCCGAATCGCTGACCACCGTTTTGCGCCTTACCACCGAGTGGTTGTTGCGTGACCATTGCGTATGGACCAGTTGAACGAGCGTGAATCTTGTCGCTCACCATGTGGTGAAGTTTCAAGATGTGCATGACACCAACAGTGGTTCGTTCTTCAAATGCATCACCCGTACGGCCGTCGAAGAGTTGGCTCTTACCGTCGCGGGCAAGACCAGCTTTTTCGAGTTCGTCAGAGATAGTCTCGTCAGATACACCGTTAAATGGAGGCGTTGCTACCTTGTAACCAAGGGCACGAGCAGCCATACCAAGGTGAGTTTCAAAGAGCTGACCAATGTTCATACGACTTGGGACACCGAGTGGGTTCAAGACGACATCAACAGGTGTTCCGTCTTCCATGAATGGCATGTCTTCGATTGGAAGAATACGCGCAACCACACCCTTGTTTCCGTGACGACCAGCAAGCTTGTCACCAACAGAAATCTTACGGAGTTGTGCAACAAAGATCTGGATCTGCATAAGCACACCAGCCTTAAGTTCGTGACCGTTTTCACGGCTAAAGATCTTAACACCGACAACTTTACCACCACCAGCATTGTTCATACGCTGTGAAGTATCGCGAACGTCTTTGGCTTTTTCACCAAAGATTGCACGGAGGAGACGCTCTTCAGAAGAAAGCTCTTGCTCACCCTTTGGAGTAATCTTACCAACAAGTACGTCGCCAGACTTAACTTCTGAACCAAGTTGCACGATACCGTTTTCGTCGAGGTGACGAAGTGATTCTTCGTTAACATTTGGAATGTCGCGAGTCACGATTTCTGGACCAAGCTTTGTTTCACGGACTTCAACAGTGTAGTCCTTGATGTTCACACTGGTAAGTGTGTCATCTTCAACAAGCCGTTGGCTCAAAACGATTGCGTCGTCCATGTTGTACCCATTCCATGGCATGAAGGCCACAGTAAGGTCACGGCCAAGTGCGATTTCGCCTTCAGCAATAGAGGCACCTTCAATAAGAATGTCGCCCTTTTCAACCTTGTCACCACGGTTAACGCGGACTTTTTGGTTGATCGCACGGTCGTCGTTAGACTTTGCGAAGTGAACTGGGTTGTAAGATTTAACGCCAGCCTTGTACTTCACCTGGACTTCGTCACCGTCTGCACGGATAACTTCACCAGCATCTTCCGCAACAACAAGTTGGCTTGTGTTACGAGCGATTTCTTTCTCAATACCTGTTCCAACAACTGGAGCTTCAGGGGTAAGAAGTGGCACAGCTTGCTTCTGCATGCTTGAGGCCATCAATGAACGGTCAACACGGTTCTTCTCGACGAATGGCACGAGAGAGGCAGTTGAACCAAGGATCTGCTTGTGTGCAGCGTCCATGTACGTGATTTCTGAGGCGTCAACCTGCTCTGGGAGGAGTCCGTTACGAGCACTGACACGTTCGTCGGTGAACGTATTGTCCTTATTAAGTGTTGCACCAGCGTCAGCAATGACTTCAGTGATTTCCTGAGAAGCGTCAAGGTAGACAACTTCGTCAGTCACTTTGCCCTTTACAACCTTAAGGTACGGAGTTTCGATGAAACCATACTCGTTAATACGAGCGTAGGCAGCAAGGTTCAATACAAGCCCAAT